>Ga0181579_10000053_pt1 | contig 71605 bp, 50 predicted proteins | sample 071ome_24_FD_132996 | JGI IMG/M metagenome (GOLD analysis project Ga0181579, IMG submission 132996) | Coastal salt marsh microbial communities from the Groves Creek Marsh, Skidaway Island, Georgia - 071402CT metaG (megahit assembly) | ecosystem: Environmental > Aquatic > Marine > Intertidal...
GCACCCGACTCTGGGCACCCGACTCTGGGCACCCTGCCCGGGACGCCCGGGATGCGAGAAAGGGCGAGTCCCCCCGAGGGAGCTCGCCCTTTTTCCATCCCATCCGCGCCGCGGGGTTCGGTCAGCCCGGGGGGAGCACCCCGGGGCGGCCCGGTCCCTCGTCACCACCCCCATCGCGATCCCGGCGATCGGCGCTCCGGGAGGGGCTCGAAGGGGGCGCGCGTCGCGGCGCCTCCGGTCGGGGTGACTCCGCGACGACCTCCTTCACGATCACGGGGGCGGCGCGCCGGCGCCAGCTGAGGAAGACGGCGAACATCGCCATGACGTAGAGAGGCCAGATGGGGAGCTGCGATCGGGGCTCCGTCCCCGCGGGGGAGGGGGGCTCCTCCGACCGTGACGGGGAGGGCTCGGACCCGACCGGCTCCGGCGCGAGGCGCGCGACCGCGGGCACGGGGTCGGCCCCGGTGGTCTCCTCCTCCCCGTGGAGGGCCCGCTCCTCGGCGGTCCACTCGCTGCGGAGGAGCGCGGTCCCGTGGGGCGTCGCTCCGCCGCTCGCGCGCGCCGCCGGGGGATGGGACGCCACGCCGGCGCTCGGCGGCCGGAGGGAAGGAGTGCGCTCCGCCTCGTTCCGCTCGACCGCCGAGTCGGGCTCGACGACCGGGGGCGGCTCCTCTTCCGGAACCAGGGAGAACGCCTCCGCCTGGGCGACGAGGGTCTCGTCGATCTCGTCGTACTGGGAGGCGAGCAGCTCGTACTGACCGAAGATCAAGTCCCGCTGGTCCGCGAGCTCGGCCCCTCGAAGGGAGCCGCTCCGCTCGTCCTCCTTCAGACGGGTGCTCGCCCGGTGGCGGGCACCCAGCCGCCGCTCGAGCCGCTCGAGATCGAGCTCGACCTCCTCGAGCCACACCTGGATCTCCCGGAGCTCCCGGGCGAGGCTCGGGACCTCCTCCCGGCGCACCGCGACCGCCGCGAGGAGACCGCGCGTCCGGCGGAGGACCTCCTCTTTCCGGGCATCGAGCTGCCGCGCCGCGCGGTCGAGCTGTCCGGAGGTGACGGTGCTCTCCTCCCGCTCGACCCGCGCGCGGGAGCGTCGGGACGCTCCCCTCTCCTCGGACCTCGTGTCCCGACCCGGAGCGGAGCGTGCGGCCTCCTCCGCCTCCCGCCGCTTGCGCTCCTCGCGCTTCTGGCGGGCGAGCTCGCGCTTGCGCGCCTGCTCCTCCCGGCATGCGGCCCGATGGACGAGCTCCGCCTCGAGCTCCTCGGCGCCCAGGCGTCGGGAGGAGACGAGAGCATCGCTGGTGATCCTCATCTCGTACTCGACGGCGAGGATCGACGAGAAGATCGTGAGGATGAGATCGGTGCCATCCACCTGCACCGAGGCGATCGTCGTGCGCTCCTCATCCCCCTGGCGGTACACCACCTGCTCAAGGATGCCCACCGCGGGCGGACTCTCCCCGGGGGGATCGTCCGCAGGGGCCACGACCGTCGCCGAGGGGATCGGGGGGGCGCTCTCCACCGTCCCACCGGCGGACGCGACGAGGAGGACGGAGCCAGCGTAGAGCGCGGGTCGGAGCCACCGACCCCGCCGCGCGGAGCGACACCACTGCCCGGTGATCGCGATTCGCGATTCCATGGCGCATTCCTTTCCGATAACTGCGCCGTGGCGGGCGGCGCGCCTCCACGACCCGCGAGCGACGGGACCGTCTCCCCGGAGGCTTCTCTGATTCTAGGGACCGAGGGGGAAAACGAAAGGGGCGGCGGGCTCAGCGATCCGCGAGCACCGCCCGGATCTGGAGCCGCTGCAGCTCATCCGCGACCTCGGACGCGCGGGGGCGCGCCCCCGGCCTCGGATCGAGGAGCCGCCGAAGCAGCTCGACGAGCGGGTCGCCGGCGGGCTCGGGGCGCAGATCAACACGGCGGAGCCGCGCCGCGGCCTCCTTCCCGCGCGCCGCGCCGAGGGGATGCTCCCCCTCCATCAGCTCGCGCGCCACGAGCCCCAGGGAGTAGATGTCGCTCGCGGTCCCGAGCGCCTCCCCCCGCGCCTGCTCCGGAGACATGTAGCGAGGAGTCCCCCACGCGAGCGGGTCCCGCTCCGCCCCACCCCCCGAGGCCGCATCACCCTCGTCGGTGGCCCGCCGGGCGATCCCGAAGTCGGTGATCTTCACCGCGACCTCGATGGGGAGGGCGCGCAGGCGGTCGAGACCGGTGAGTCCCGCGCCGCCGGGACCGAGCCACTCCCGACCACACTCCTGCAGGGAGCGGCGCTCCGCGCCCTCCTTCGTCGACCGATAGTCATCCCGCGCGGCATCGACCGCCGCGAAGAAGCTCTCCCGGTCGTAGCGCTGCCGCGCCGCGAGGGCACCTCTCAGCGACCAGCGGAACGCATCGAGGCGCCGTCCCTCCTCCCGGGCGAGGGCGGCTCCGGCGAGGAGCGCCTCCGCGCCCGGCTCGGCCCCCTCCAGGCGCTCGCGGAGCGACGCGAGGGCCGCGCGCCGCGCCGCGCGCCGCTCCTCCCCGGTCAGACTCCGATCGAGGGCGAGCCGCAGGGTTCCGTTCGGGAAGTGGAGGTGGGGACCACGCCCCGCCGTCTCGTCGGGGACACGCCGGAGATAGCCGGCGCCCTCGGCGTGACCGAGCAGGTAGTAGAGGGTGGCGGGCTCGAACCCCGCGATCGCACCGATCTCGGAGAACCCGAGCGGAGCGGCGACGATCGAGATGCGCCGGAGCAGGTCCTTCACTCCCTTCTCCTCCGCGCGGAGTCGCTCCCCCAGCTCCTTCGCGATGGAGAGCTCGTCGGGGCGGAGGAGGTCGGGCTCGAGCTCGAGGGTCGCGCCGCGCGGACGGAGCGCCCCCTGCTCGAGCGCCTCGGCGAGCGCCTCGCGCAGCCGCGCGGGAGAGGACCAGACCGCGCGATCGGTCGCGTCGAGGAAGGCGCGCGCGGTCTCCGCGCTGGCGCACGCCTTCTCCACCAGGCGCAGCGCCTCCCCTCGCAGGAACGGTCGCAGGAAGAGGGTCCGCACGATCCCCTTCCCCCGTGCGTCCTCGAGGGCCGCGGTGAACGCGGGATCGTCGGGGAGATGCGGAGGGAGCGGGACGAGCCAGAGTCCCTCGCCGTCGGCGGGAGGCGGAGCCCACGGGAGAGCCTCCAGGGGGTCCTCTCCCGGCTCCGGCCGCGGCGCCGCGACCGCGACCCCCCAGCGCTCCGAAGCCCCCGACTCCCCCCCGCCGGCGCGACGGATCCCCTCCTCGATCAGCGCGGTCCGTCCCACGCCCCTCTCACCGTGGAGGAGCACCCAGCGCAGGCCGCCCCCCTCCACCTCCCGCGCGACCTCGCGAAGGAAGCCCAGCTCCGCCTCTCTCCCGACGAAGGGGAGGCGCGCCAGATCGGGGAGCGCCGTCTCGGCTCCGAGGCGGCGCTCGATCTCCGCGGCGAGCTCCGCGTCGGCGTCATCCTCCGACGCGGCGAAGATTCCCGCGAGCGCGCTCCTCGTCGCGGGCGCGGGCCTCTGGATGAGGAGGTTCGCCGGCTTCAGGTCGGCGTGGACGATGTCCCGATCGTGCGCGGCGCTCAGCCCGAGGGCGGTCTGGCGGAGGATCTCGAGGCGCTCGACGATGGAGAGCCCGCTGCCGCGCTTCTCGAGGTCCTGACCTTCGACCCACTCGAGGAGGAGGAGCGGGTCTCCGTCGAGCACGCTCTCCTCGAGGACGCGCACGACATTCGGATGCTCGATCGTTCGACCGAGGGCGGCCTCCCGCGCGTGGAGGCGGGCGAGGAGCCCGAGGTCGGCCCCACGGCGTCGGCGCAGCCGCTTGATCGCCACCGGCGCGGCGAGGTCGCGATCCTCCGCCCTCCAGACCTCGCCCATCCCCCCCCGGCCGACGAGGGTCACCTCGCGCCAGCGACGGCTCTGCAGGGGCGGGGGGGGCTCGCCCGCCGGGCGGGCGGCGCGCACCTGTCCGGCGCCGGGAACCCGGTCCTCGCGGTAGACGAGCTCGACCACTCCGACCGCGATGCGGTCTCCGTCGCGGAGCGCGCGGGGCTCCCGGACGACCTCCCCGTTCACCCGGGTTCCGTTCGTCGAGCCCGCATCCCGCACCCAGTCCCGCTCCGACTCCCGGAAGAAGATGGCGTGCCGCCGGGAGACCGCCGTCTCCTCGAGGATCAGCTCGGCGCGGCTGGACCGGCCACAGAGGAGCGTCCCGGTCGTCGGGATCTCCACCTGGAGACCCGCCGACCGCTTCCCGTCCCGTCCCTCGCGCGTGAGCCAGCCCATGGCGTCATTCTCCGGAGCGGGGAGGGAAAGGGGAAGTCGCAACCGAGCCGGCGATCCCTCCCCCCTCCGGGGTCGCCGCGTTACCCTGTCGACCGTCCCAGCCCCGGAGGATGCCATGATCCACCTTTGCCTCGCGACCGCCCCCGAGGAGAGCGCCGCCGAGCTCGCGCGCGCCCTCGTCACCGAGCGCCTCGCCGCCTGCGTCAACATCGTCCCCGGGGTCCGGTCCATCTACCGCTGGGAAGGGGCGGTCGAGGAGAGCGCCGAGGTGCTCCTCCTCGCGAAGACCACACCGGAGCAGCGGGAGGCCCTCGAGGCGCGCCTGCGGGAGCTGCACCCCTACGAGTGTCCCGAGCTGCTCGTGCTCGATGTCCGATCGGGGATCGAGGAGTACCTCGGGTGGGTCGCCGCCTCCACCGGCCCCGAACAACCGGACGGGAGCAGCCCGTGATCGAGCTCGTCGACGCACGCGAGGCGATCCTCGCCCGCCTCCGCCCGCTCTCCGCGGAGCGGGTCGCGCTCGAGGATGCCCTCGGGCGGACCCTGGCGGAGGCGGCCGCCAGCCGCGACGCGATCCCCCCCTTCGACAACACCGCGATGGACGGCTTCGCGGTCCTCCCCGAGGACCTCGCCGAGGCGAGTGAGACCGCTCCGATCACCCTGCCGATCGCGGAGGTGATCGAGGCGGGCCGACCCGCCCTCGGGTCTCTCTCCCCGGGTCGGGTGATGCGCATCTTCACCGGGGCCCCGATCCCGGAGCGCGCGACCCCCGGAGACCCGGTGGCGGTCGTCCCCTTCGAGCGCTGCGCCACCTACGACGACAGCAGCGCGACCTTCTCGGCGGGCATCCTCCCCGGCGCCCATGTCCGTCGCGCGGCCGAGGACTTCGCCGCGGGAGCGCAGGTGCTCCCGGCCGGGACCCGGCTCTCCCCGGCGGCGCTCGGGGTCCTCGCGACCGTGGGCATCGCGGAGCCCCTCTGCACCCGCCGCCCCCGCGTCGCGGTCCACTCGTCCGGGGATGAACTCGTGGAGGTCGAGGCGGAGCTCTCACCGGGGAAGATCCGCAACGCCAACCTCTACTCGATCTGCGCGCGCCTCCGTCAGTGGGGAGCGATCCCCATCCCCCGCCCGGTCCTGCGAGACGACCCGGAGGCGATCCGCGCCGGGCTTCGGGAGAGCCTGGCGCTGGAGCCGGACGCGATCATCACCACCGGGGGGATCTCCGCGGGAGACCTCGACCACATCCGAGAGGTCGCGCGGGAGCTTGGCGACGATGTGGCGGTGCGAAAGGTGAACATGAAGCCGGGGAAGCCTCTCGTCGACGGGACCATCGGCGGGGTCCCCTTCTTCGGACTCCCGGGCAACCCGGCCGCGTGCCTCGTGAGCTTCGAGATCTTCGTCCGCCCCGCGCTCGCCCTCCTCGAGGGCCGTTCGGACGGCCTCCCGCCGCTGCGGAGGGCCCGGGTCTCGCAGGGGCGCGTCTTCCCGCACGCCGGTCGACTCCAGTTTCTCCGGGGTCGCCTGCGGGAAGGGGCCGAGGGCGACCTCCCCGAGCTCGCTCCGCTCGGCGGCCAGGGATCTCACCTCCTCTCCAGCTTCTCCGAGGCGAACTGCCTCGTGCGCGTCGGCCCCGAGGTGAATCGACTCAACACTGGAGACGTGGTGAGCGTACTCATCCTCGACGGGGCCTGAGCCGCTCTCCCGCTCGCGCCCCTCCGACCGCCCCCTGCGCCCGCCCCCTCCGCCCAGACAGCGCGACGCGGAGCGGCGTGAAACATGGCGAAGTTCGGAGCGCACTCGGAGGATGGGGCGTCGGCGATCCGTTACGATCGCGGCGGCGAGAGGCGACGCCGAGCGCCGCACCCCGCTGTCGCGCTCCGGGCTGGAGCGCCCTGCCCCCTTCGACCCCACTCCCTGCGACGACCGGAGCCCGATGAGCAAGAGACGGAACAGCGCGGGGGGGAGGGTCCCCCTCTCTCTCCCGGTCGTCGTGACGATTCGCGACGACGAGGGGGTGCGCCGCATCGAAGTCGACGGTACTCAGGCGGTGACGATCGGTCGCGCGGAGGACTCCACCATCGTCCTGCGCACCTCGCGCGCCTCCCGCCATCACGCGGAGATCATCGGCGAAGGGGGCCTCTTCACACTCATCGACCAGGACTCGGCGAACGGGACCATCGTCGATGGGAAGAAGGTGACGAGCACCTCCCTCGATGCGGGCTCCGTGATCCGGATCGGGGAGACGCGGATCACCTTCGGAGACGCCGGCGGCGCTGCGCCCCGCACGGCGCGCCCCTCCCTCGGTCGCGGCCGAGCGGGATCGACTCGCCCCGCCCCCCGGGGAGCCCCGTCCACGGCACCGCGTCCCGCGACCGCCGCACGCCCACCGGCGCCGGGGCCCCGGGCGCCGTCCGTTCGCGAGGAGTCGGCGCCCTCCCCCCCGACTCCGCGCCGGAGCACGCCCGCCGAGCCCGCGAAGCGAGCCTCCCGTGCACCCGCGCCGACCGCCAAGCCCACCCCGGCCGCCAGCGACGCGCGACCCGCGCCGACATTGCGCGCCGGGAGCTCCTCGCGATCCGCCGCCCCCCCCGCGGTGGTCGATGCCCCGACCGGCGCGGGACAGAAGGTGGCGACCGGCTTTGTCGCCGCGCTCATCCTCGCGGCGATCGCCTGGACTCTCGGCGAGCTGGCGCAGCCCATGGATCCCCGCGAGCGGGAGACGATCCGTGCCGCGACCCCGACCGCTTCGGTCGGAGAGGAGCCGGCCAGGGAGGAGAGCGGCGCTCCGCCCCGCCCCGAGGAGCGACGCGGAGGCGCGGAGCCCGGGGAGTTCCGCCCCCTCGACCTCTCCCCGACCGAAGTGCCGGCCGGCGAAGCCGACGACGCACCGGAGGTCGAGCGACGCACCCGACGACCGGATGCCATGGAGCTCGAGGCGTGGCTGCGCGAGAACCGCGAGCTCGGAGTCGGAGAGACTCCGGAGGCTCCGATCGACCCCGGCGCCGATGTCACCTTCGACGGAACCGGCGACGCGGCGGCCGAGATGGTGGAGCGCCCCCTCGTCCGCATCATCCCCGACGGCTGGCCCCCGGGAGCCCGGACGGTCGGATACGAGTACAACCAGAAGAACCACGGGGCGACGCCGACCTTCGTCGGGCGGGATGGCTCCGCGCTTCCGGAGCGCAACGCCGCCCGTCACGCCCGTCAGTACCGGGTGATCGGCGTCGAGGTCCTCCCCCGCCTGCTCCCCGCGGACACTCCGGTGGCCCTCCGCTCGAAGCAGATCGAGAAGGGGGAGCTCGTCCCCCTCCGCCTCCCCGAGCCGGCGCCCGGGGCGCCGGCCATCCCCGAGCGGCTCCGGCGCTTCTTCGCGATCGAGGAGCCGGAGGATCTGCGGGTCCTCGTCGAGGTCGTCTCGGTCGAGGGCCGGGAGGTCCTCGCGACCGCGGAGATGCTCCTCCCTCCGGGGGGACGGACCACTCCTCTCATCACTCAGGCGGTCGCGATCCAGCAGGAGCGCCAGCGCGAGGAGTGGGAGCGCAGCAAGCTGACGACCCGGACCGTCGCGGTGCAGGTCCTCGATGACCAGGGGCTCCCTCTGCCGGGCGCCCGGGTGATGCTCGTCATCGAGGGTGGGGGGCTCATCACCTTCGATGGGGAGACCGACGAGAGCGGGGTCTACCGGACTGCGGTGGTGCCCGGAGCGTACACCGTCCTCGTCCACGGGGATGTCCCCGAGGTCGAGCAGCCGGGGATGACCCGCGTCGATGTCGTCCCTCGCGTCCTCTCGGTGCAGGGGCGCCTCGGTTCGGATGAGACCGAGGTGAGGATCGAGCCGAAGCGCAAGGTGCGGCTGGAGATCCTCGCCGAGGGGGAGACCCGCCTCCCGATCGAGCGGATCGTGGTGACCCCCGGTCCGATCGCGGAGGCCTACAAGTACGAGCGGGTCGTCACGGAGATCGGAGAGCGCGGGCGACTGCAGCTCGATCGCACCGCCCCCGGCGGGGTCGACCTCCTGCTCGGGGACCAACCGGTCGAGCTGGGCCTGCTCGGTCGCACCCCCGACGGAGAGCCGGTCCTCATCACGGAGCGGATCCTCCCCGACCGGCGCGACCTCACCTGGAACTTCCGGCGAAGCCTCTTCTCGCGGATCGAGTTCGACCCCGCCCGCTCCTTCGGCGGGGTGAAGGGGGTGAAGGGAGAGGTCGTCGCGGTCTCCGCCCACCGCGAGCGCTTCTCCTTCGATGCATCCGAGCCCTGGCGCGCGTGGGTGATGCCGGGCAAGTACCGCATCACCCTCGACGCCGAGGTCGAGGGCGGGACCGCGCGCTTCCTCCCCTACGCCACGGAGATCGCGTCGGGCCAGACCCACGACCTCACCCCGAGAGGTCCGTGGAGCCTCACCCTCTACCAGAAGAAGAAGGACCGCCAGCAGCAGCTCTGGCTCGCCGTGGTCGATGCGGGGGGGCGGATCCTCCATCGCTCGCCGGGGGAGCCCGGGCGACTGCGCGCCCTCTCCGGCCAGAGCGTGAAGATCGACCAGGAGCTCTCGCGCTTCGCGTGGATCGAGGCCGAGCGATTCGTCGGCGTCGACCTCGGCAAGCTCCAGTACGAGACGCGCATCCCCTTCGGCGACGATGAGATCCGGGGGCTCGCCGAGCTCGACCAGCTGCGGGTCTTCAACGCCGCAGGCTCGAGCGCCAAGGCGCCCGGCGTGTTCGAGGACCGCATCCTCGACATCCTCCCGGAGATCCACCGCACGGTGCAGGGGAGCGTGGAGAGCACCGGCCTCCCCGACGGTCTCCGGCGGATCCACCTGGAGTTGGACATCTTCCTCCCCCCCGGGATCGGAGGCACCGGCGGGGGCGGGGTCATCACCCTCGACAACGCGGTGATGTACCGCTACGCCTGCGCGGGCGATCCCCTCCCCTCGGCCTATCGCCACGAGTACGGCCACAACATGGGGTTCGGGCACGACCCCTACATGCTCATCGCGGAGGGAGGCTCCGCCACCGACGAGGCGCTCTACGGGAAGATCGGTTACGGGCTCCTGAACGCCGAGGCCGCGGCCCGCTCGATCGAGTACCTGCTGCAGGACCGAGGGGAGGACGGGCTCCGCTGGCGGCCGTCCGCGTCGGTCTTCCCCGCGCTGCGGGCGATCTACGGCGACGACATCCACAAGCGGATGCTCACCGAGCGGCGCCGCTCCGAGAAATCGATGGGTCTCCACGGCCTGAGCAGCATCGAGCGGATCGCGACGCTCTACTCCCTCGTCCTCGACCTCAACGTCGCGTGGATCTTCCGGGCCCACGGCTGGCCAGTCTTCGATGGCCGGGTCGACCTCGGAGCCCGGGCCGTGAAGTTTCTCCGGACCCACCCGCGCCAGCTGAACTACGCGAATGTCCCGGGCACGGAGATCACGGGCTGGTGGGTCCTCGATGTCGATGGGGAGGTGCAGCCTCCCCAGTGGCACCGGCGCGTCTGGCCGACCGCGAACATCGACCTCGTCGCGGACGGTCCTCCCCTCGAGCGGACGAAGCGCTGGCTCCTCTTCCGTCGGATCGTGGTCGCGAAGGACACCGACGCCCGCCTCCTGTGCGCGAGCGACTGCTCCCTCGAGGTGCGGGTCAACGGGGAGTCGATCGGGGTCACCGACAGCTCCCCCCAGATGTCACAGCCCGCCCACGACGAGCTGATGCTCGACCAGAAGCGGCCCTTCCCGGTGTTCCTCCCCCAGGGGGAGAACTTCATCGAGGTGGCGATCGCCCAGTCCCCCGGGAGTCGGGGCTTCGTCCTCGCCCTCGCCGACCCCGAGGGAGACCCTCTCCGGATCGGCATCCTCGATGACGGTCCTCCCGGGGAGACCCACTCCGACGCCGAGGCGATCGAGGTGGCGGATCAGGTGCTGCTCAGCGGCTCCTTCGAGGAGGGGATCGGACCGGCGTGGATCGAGGGGGCGACCGAGCCCTCGGGGAGCCTCGGCTTCGTCCTCGACACCCAAGAGAAGGTCGACGGCGAGAGCTCGATGCGGGTGGACATTCGGACCCCCGGCGCCGGGGCGATGATCCAGCGCGTGTTCATCCCCCCTGGCCGCCTCTACGACCTCCGCGGCGCGATCCGGACGGAGGGCTTCCAGGGAGAGGCCTTCATCGGGCTCTTCACCGGGGAGCTCGGCGGCTGGAAGGGGAGGACCGAGCCGGTCCGCAAGGCGAACCTCCCCTGGAGCCCCATCGCCCTGCGATGGTCCCCGGGTCCGTCCCGGGTGGTCTATGTCGCGCTCTACGTGAAGGGCACCCAGGGGTCGGTCTGGTTCGATGGAGTGCAGTTCACGCCCCGGAAGGGGCGGCGCTGAGGGAAGGCGCCCCCTCGATCCGGAGGCCCGCTCTGCCTACCATGCAGGGAGTCTGCCGGAGGGAGCCAAGCCCGATGACCGCCCATCCCCACGACCATCACTGGCCGCGTCTCCTCGCCGTCGCGGAGGCGGGCGGCGCACCCGCTCTCATCGCGGCGATCCGCGAGGAGGAGGACCCCGGCCTCCGCCGAGCGCTCTTCCTCCTCTCCCTGCGGAGGATCGCCTCCTCGAAGTTTCCGAACGCCTCACTCGACACGAGCCTCGAGGTCGCCCGGGCGGCGATCGCCGAAGGAGTGCGCCAGGCGGAGTCCGAGGCCGATCCCGAGGAGGCGGCGCGGAGGAAGGACTTCGCGAACGTCCTCTCCTACAACCTCTCGGCGGACCTCGCCGAGTGCTGGCCGGAGGACCCGCGACCCCGTCGGAGAGAGCACTTCGAGGCCGGCCTGCAGGCGGCGGAGGACTGCCTCCGCTGGCGGGAGGAGCTCGACAAGGGTCCGATGCCCTTCTCCCTCGCCCACTGGGCGCATGGGATCCACGCACTCTCCCTCGGTCGCATCGAGACCGCGATCCGGAGCTTTGAGGCGAGCCTGAGCGCGGCCCGCGAGGCCGCGCGGCGGGATGAGCGCTCCCCCACAGAGGGGGCGGAGAGCACCTTCGGGGTGCACCTCGGCCTCGGCTACCTCGGGATCGCCCGGATGCGCTCCGGAGATCCGGAGGGAGAGGACCTCCTCGACCGGGCTCTCGCCTGCTTCGACCTCCAGCGACAGGCCCATCCCGAGGAGTCCTCCGAGGTCGACTTCGGGATCGCGCAGCTCCGCACGGCGGAGGAGCGCACCCGGGGCGCCGCGGAGCGGACCTGAGCCGCGCTCACGCCGGAAGAGGGAGATCACACCCGTGTCCCGCCGCAGCCCACGCCCCGGGATCCGCATCGTCCACGAGGACGAGCGCATCACGGCGATCGACAAGTCCCCCGCCCTCACCTCGGTGAGCGAGCGCTGGGATCCCGCCGCCCCCACCGCCATCGACCTGCTCTGGGAGGAGTGGAAGCGGGCGGACCCGGACGCGCCGCGCCCCCATGTGATCCACCGGCTCGACAAGGACACCTCGGGGCTGCTCCTCTTCGCCCGCGACCGGGAGGCCCAGGTCTCCCTGCGCGAGCAGTTTCGGGCCCGGAGCGTGGAGAAGACCTACTTCGCCCTCACCAACGGAGTCCCGGAGGCGGCGGAGGGGAGCATCGAGGTGTCGATCGAACCGGATCCCGCCCGCCCGGGGCGGGTCCGGACCGTGCGGCGCGGAGGGAAGGAGTGCAGGACCGAGTACCGGACCGAGCAGGTCCTCGGCCCGCACGCCTGGGTCCGGCTCCACCCTCGGACCGGCCGGACCCATCAGCTCCGCATCTCGCTGCGCGAGCTGGGGACCCCGATCGTGGGCGACCCCTGGTATGGGGACGGCGCGCCGCTTCTCCTCTCCTCCGTGAAACGCGACTACCGCCCCGGGCGAGGAGAGCCGGAGCGCCCCCTGCTCGGTCGACTCGGGCTCCATGCACTCCAGCTCACCTTCGACCACCCCGCGGGCGGCGCGCGCATCACGGTCGAGGCGCCGCTCCCCAAGGACCTCCGCTCCGCGCTCCGACAGCTCGAGCGCTGGACGCGCGCCCGCCGGGCTCCCGGCGCCTAGGCGCGGCTCGCACCGTCCCCGGGCATTGCCTCGTCCCCTCCGAGGGCGTCTGCTAGGATCCGCGCCGATCGCGCCGACGGACGCGGCCATCGCCGGCGGCGCGAGGCGCCCGCGAGGATGGAGAGGGACCCCGCGATGGACTCCCCCCGGGGAACTCCCGAGCTCGAGATCACCGCAGTGGTGCTCGCCGGCGGCCGCGGAGTGCGGCTGGGGCGACGCAAGGAGACGGTGCGCCTCCCCTCCCACCCCGGCGCCCCACCATCGCCGACGCTCCTCGACCTTCAGCTCCACCGCTGGAGCTCCCTTGTCCCCCGCCTCGCGGTCTCCGCTCGGGAGCCCCTGCCCCAGCCCCTCCCCCCCGGAGTGGAGACGATCCTCGATCCCCCCGAGGCGACCTCGGTCATCGACGCGCTTCGGGCGATCCTCGCGCACCTCGCGCCGCGCGGCGACGCCGCTTGGGTGGTGGCGGTCGACTGCCCCATCGTCCCGCCGACGATCGCGCGCACCGTGATCTCCGCCTGGGAGCCGGGTCGGTCGATCTTCATCACCACGGACTGCGGGCCGGAGATGCTCTGCGGGCTCTACGACCCCTCCGCGCTCTCCGGCATCGATGCGCTCATCGAGTCGGGAGAGCGGCGCCTCTCCCGGATCACGGAGGAGGTCCCATCGAGGGTGCTGCTGTACCCGGCCGACTTCCCCCCCCTCGGCACGACGACTGCGGTCGACCTCCTCGCCGCCCGGCTCGGGCCGTTCCACAACGTGAATCACCCGGCGGACCTCACCCTCCTCGAGCAGGCGCTCACCTCCCTCCCGGAGGGGACCCCTCCGCTGTGAGCTCCCGCGCACGCGATCGCCTCATCGAGATCCAGCGGCGGATGGTCGAGGAGGCGAAGACGGAGATCTTCGAGGCCCTCGGACCGATGTCCCCGGCTCTGCGTGAGTACTACGAGCGATACCAGTCGACGCTCCCGGGGCGGGCCCGCCCGGTCCCCCGCGCGACGGTGATCGAGGCGGTCGGGGCCGCGAAGATCGCCTACTTCGGCGACTACCACACCCTCCGCGAGTCCCAGAAGGCACCGCTGCGGATCCTGGAGGCGGTCCGGCGCGAGGGGAGGTCGCTCATCCTCGCCACCGAGGTGATCCGGATCGACGACCAGGAGGCCCTCGACCGACATCTGGCGGGGGACCTCTCCGAGGCGGAGCTCCTCGCGGAGATCGAATACGACCGGACCTGGGGCTTCAGCTGGCGCAACTACGCGCTCCAGTTCGCGTGGGCCCGGGAGCATGGCATCCCGATGCTCGCGCTGAACTCCGACCCGGATGTGGTGCGCGACACCCTCGGCACCCGCGACGCGATCGCGGCGATGCGAATCGCCGAGGCGCACGAGCGGGACCCGGATGCGCTCATCGCGGTCCTCTTCGGCGACCTTCATGTCGCCCCCGCCCATCTCCCCCGGCGCGTGGATGAGTTCCTCTCCGCGCGCGGGCTCGAGGGCGGCGCCTCGGTGATCGTGATGCAGAACGCGGAGAGCGTCTACTGGCACCTCGCCGAGCGGGAGCTCGAGCAGGCCACCCAGGCGGTGGAGGTCGACGATGGCATCTACTGCCTCGTGAACTCGACCCCCCTCGTGAAGTTCCAGTCCTATCTGAACTGGGAGATGAACCTCGACGAGCTGGAGGAGTCGCGCGGGCTGGATGAGCCGGAGATCTCATCCAGCGTGATGACCGATCAGGTCCACGAGATCGTGCGGACGATCTGCCGCTTCTTCGAGCTCCCGGAGGAGGGACTCGAGGACTTCACGGTGCACACGAACCGCGACCTGGACTTCCTCGACCGCCTTGAGCGATCGGGGTTGATCGAGCCGGGGGACCTCGCGGAGTTCCGGGCACAGGTCGAGGAGGATGAGAGCTTCTTCCTCGTCGACGGCCGCCTCATCTATCTGGGGAACCTCTCCATCGATCACGCCGCGGAGGAGGCGACGCACTACATCAACACGAAGCTCGCCGGGCATGTCCGGACCCCGCCCGACCCGGTCTTCGACTTCTACTACCGCACCCTCAAGGAGGCGATCGGCTTCCTGGGCTCGAAGATCATCCACCACAAGCGCAGCTGCTATCACCGCGCCGAGTTCGAGGGGCTGGTGGAGGAGACTCGGGGGCGCCGCCTCGATGAGAGGATGACCCAGATCCGACAGGTCGCGCGCGATGTGCTCACCCACCTCGACTACGAGGACCGCTACCTCCACGCGGGGGTCCGGGGCTACCCCCGATTCCGCTCCCTCTACCGCCGCGACCTCCCCGTGCACATCGGGACGACCCACTCCCTCGGGTACATCCTCGGAGACCAGCTCCACGCCGCGCTGATGGAGGGGCGCGTCCGCCGCAGCGATGTGCGGATGCTCTTCGAGGAGCGCTTCGAGGGGGGAGGCGGTCCCCGGGAGGTCTACTTCGACTGGATCGAATACGCGCGCAGACCGGGCTCTTCTCCCCCATGAGACCGTCGAGGGGCCCGCTCCCTTGCCCCCCCGCGGCGGAGAAAGTACCCTTTTCCATCATGAAGAAGACCGTCGCCCCCCTGCTGCTAGCGCTCTCGCTCGTCCCCTCGTGGGTCGCGGGCCTGCCCCTGTACGAGTGCCGGATCACCGGCGAGCAGGGTTTCGCCAGTCGCTGCTGCTCCCGGACCGGCGCGGTGCCGGTCGAGGAGACCATGAGCTGCTGCGGCGGCGGTGCGGAGACCGAGGTCCCCCTGCGCGAGGCACCCGCGGGAGCCCGCGTCGGCTGCTCCTGCTGCGAGGTCTCCTTCCTGCAGCTCGTGACCCTCGCCCCCGGCGGGGGAGCGGAGCAGGAGCTCGAGCTCGCGATGCTCGCGCGGGATTCGGAGCTCTCCTCCGCGCCGTCGGTGACCTTCGCCTCGCCCCGGAAGATCCGGAGCTCCCTCTCCCTCCCCCCCGAAGACCCCCTCCCTCTTCGGCACGGCGCCCTCCGAGTCTAGCCCGCCTTCCTCTCGATCGACCGCCCAGCGGTCGCCGCACTGGGACATTGTGAATGGAACATCGTGACCGGCCCGTCGTGACCGGCACACCGTGATCCCCCGTCCCCTGCCATCGCCCCTCGAGGAAGGTCTCTCATGTTCGACGCTTCACCCCGCCGGTCATTCGGCGTGGTTCCCCAGCTCGTGGTTCCGCTCATCTTCGGCGCGCTCACCGTCGCGGGCTGTCGCTCCGTCGACCCCTCGCCCCAGCTCTCCCGGGCCGCGGACGCCGTCGAGGCGAGGCTCGGCGCCCGCCCGGCGTGGGGGGCGGGAGCTCCCGCCCTTCGCAACCCGCTCCCGACGGGGCTGGCGATCGAGCGGGCGCTGCAGGTCCACCCCACGATCGGAGCGCGCCTCGCCGCCGTGGAGCAGGCGGAGGCGCAGCGCGTCGCGGCGGAGCGACTCCCGAATCCCTCCCTCACGGCGGCCCTGGGAATCCCCATCGATGGGGACGGAGGCACGCCCGGGGGCGTGGGCCTCACCGCGCCGATCACGGCGCTCCTCACCCGGCCGGATCGGATCGCGACCGCCGACGCCGAGCTGCGGCGGGAGGTCCTCGCCCTGGCGGACCTGGCGCACCGCCTCGCGGAGGAGACCGTCCGTGGGTGCATCACGGTGCACCATCTGAGGGAGCAGGTGGCCCTCGACGACGAGCGCACGCGGGTCCTCGAGCGCCTCGCCCTCCTGAGGGCGGACCTCGAGCGCCGCGGCGAAGGGACCGGAGCGCAGCTCGCCGCGGCGATGGACACCCTGGGTGCGGCGCGGGAGAAGGCGGCGGCGAGCCGCAAGGCCCTCGCCCTCGCGGAGGCGAGCCTCCTCTCCCTCCTCGGCGGCGACGACCCCGGAGCGGGCTGTCCCGCGATCGATGCGAGCACCCTCCCCCCGCTCTCCGCGATCGACGCCGGCATGCCCGAGCTCACCGCCATCCTCGCCGACCGACTCGATGTCGCAGCCGCGATCGCCCGAGTCGAGGCGCATGGAGCGCGCGTGGAGACCGCCGAGCTCGAGCGACTCGGGGCGATCGCCTTCAGCCTCCGGGCCGAGGAGAACTTCGTCGGTCGCCAGGGACTCTTCCCCGGCATCCGCTTCGAGCTCCCCATCCTCGATCCCGGCGACGCGAGGATCGCGGCCGCCCGGGCGGCCGCCCTCCGGGCGGTCCATGAGGCGGAGGAGGTCGTGCGTCTCGCCCTCCTCGAGGTCCGCCGAGCCACCATCGAGCGGCAGGGGGATGCCGAGAGACTCGCCCATCTGCGGGACACGCGGATCCCCGCCGCGGAGGAGCACCTCCGCCTGCAGGGGCTCCGTCGAGCCGCGGGAGAGGGCACGGAGCTGGAGGTGCTCGCCGCGAATCTCGACCTGATCCTCGCCCGACGCACCGAGAGCAGCTGCAGCGCGGACCTCCGCACCTCCCGCCTGCGCCTCGCGCGCGCGGTCGGGGAGCCGTTCGCCCGTGCCAACGACCCTCGCGCGAGCGACGGTGCCGTCCCCCGAACCTCGGAGACCCGGACCACGAAGAAGGAGGGTGGGCGATGAACGCCTCGATCTTCGAGACCGCCGGCGAGCCAGGGAGCGTGGCCATCACGCCCCCCCGCCGACGCCTCGCGACCCGGTTCCTGCTCCCCGTCATGCTCGTCATCGCGACCGTCGGGCTGATCCTCGGCGCCTCCTGGCGCAGCCTCATCCCCGTGCTCGAAGTGAGCGGGGTCCCGGTCGTGGTCAAGTCCGTCGACGCACCGGTCGGGGGGAGCTCCCTCACCGCGACCGGTTGGATCGAGCCGGACCCCTACCCGACCCACGCGACCCCCCTCGTCCAGGGGGTCGTCTCCACGGTGGAGGTTCTGGAGGGAGACGAGGTCGTAGCGGGCGATGTGCTCGCCCGACTCATCGACGAGGATGCGAGGATCGCCCTCGACGCCGCCCTCGCCCAGCTCCGCGTGGCGGAGGGCGAGCACGCCCGCGCCCGAGCCCAGCTCAATGCGGCGGAGACGGAGATGTCCACCCTTGTCCTCCCCACCCAGCAGGTGGAGATCGCCGCCGCGAAGGTGAAGCAGGCGGAGGCGGCCCTCGCCGGGCTCGCGTCCGAGGAGGGCGTGCTCCGGGCGGAGGCCGCTGCGCTCCGGGATGAGCTCGATCGGAAGAGCCCCCTCGTCGAGGCCGGCGCCGCCGGGGCCGGAGAGGTGGCGCGCCTCGGCCTCGCCCTCGCCGCGAAGGAGGCCTCGATCGAGAAGGTCCGGGCCGGACAGGCGGCGGCCGGCGGAAACCTCGAGGAGAGCGTCGCCCGCCTGCGCGCCGCCGAGGAGGCACGCAGCCTCCGGATCCGGGAGCTGCAGGCGGTCGAGGTCGCCCGCGCGGAGGTGGCGAAGACGGAGGGCGCGGTCGCCCTCGCCGAGTCCCGCCGCGCCGCGGCCCAGCTCGCGCTCGATCGGACCGTGATCCGGGCGCCGTCCGCGGGCATCGTGCTCCGCCGCTCGGTCGCGCCCGGCAGCCCGGTCTCCTCCCACGGGGCGGGGGAGGCGACACCGATCGCCATCCTCTACGACCCGGCGCGACTGCAGGTGAGGGTGGACATCCCCCTGGCGGACGCGGCCGGGGTCGGTCGGGGCCAGGCGGCGGAGGTGCAAGTCTCCGCCCTCCCCGATCGGACCTTCCGAGGGAGGATCTCCCGCCTCGTCCATGAGGCGGACCTCCAGAAGAACACGGTCGAGGTGAAGGTCGCCATCGAGGATCCGATCCCCCTCCTGAAGCCGGAGATGCTCGCGCGCGTGCGCCTCCTCGCCGGCGAGGGAGGCGGCGGGATGACCGCGACCCGGGAGCGCGTCTTCGCTCCCCGGGACCTCGCCGCGAGCGGAGAAGCCGCGCTGTGGGTCATCACGAATCGCGTCGATGGACGCGGGACCGCCTCCCGACGCGGCATCGAATGGGGTGCGGCCCGCCTCCGCGACGCCGCCGGCCGCGAGTGGGGCGAGGTCACTTCGGGGCTGCTCCCGGGCGACATCCTGATCGAGAATCCCCCTCCCGACCTCGAGGAGGGCGCGGGGGTCGAGTGGAAGAGCGGAGGAGGCCGATGATCGGCATCGAGTGTCGGGCGCTGACGAAGAAGTTCATGAAGGGCGAGACGACGATCACGCCCCTCGACTCCCTCGATCTCGTGATCGAGCCGGGCTCCTTCCTCGCCCTGATGGGACCTTCGGGCTCCGGCAAGACGACCCTCCTGAACCTGATCGCCGGGATCGACCGGCCGACCTCGGGGGAGCTGCTCGTCGATGGACTGGACATCGCCCACCTCTCCCGCTCGCGCCTCGCGAGATGGAGGGCGGAGAAGGTCGGGTACATCTTCCAGCTCTACCACCTCGTGCCGGTCCTCACCGCCTATGAGAACGTCGAGCTCCCCCTGCTGATCCACCCGCTCTCGCGCAAGGAGCGCCACGCGCGGGTGCAGCGGGCCCTCGAGCTCGCCGGGATCGCCGACCGCCACGACCACTACCCCCGCCAGCTCTCCGGAGGACAGGAGCAGCGCGTCGCCATCGCCCGGGCGATCGTCGCGGATCCGCCCCTCCTCCTCGCGGACGAGCCCACCGGGGACCTCGATCGGGAGTCCTCCACCGCGATCCTCAAGCTGCTCCGCAAGCTGAGCGAGGACCTCGGGAAGACGCTCCTCGTCGTGACCCACGACATCGCCACGACCGACTACGCCCAGGCGACCCTGCACCTCGAGAAGGGGCGCCTCGTCACCGAACCGGGGGAGGAGCAGAGACATGCCTGATCTCCTGCGCGTGCTCCCGCTCATCGCGAAGCAGATCCGCCGGCGACCGCTGCGGAGCGCCCTCACCCTCTGCGGGATCGCGGTCGCGATGTTCCTGCACTCGACGATCGATGCGATGCGCGACGGCGTCGAGCGCGCGACCCGGGTGACGGCCGAGGACTCGGTCCTCGTGGTCTACCGTGAGAACCGGTACTGCCCGTTCACGAGTCGCCTCCCCCAGTACTACGGGGATCGGATCGAGGCGATCGACGGGGTGGCGCGGGCCATCCCGATGAAGATCGAGGTCTCCAACTGCCGCGCCTCCCTCGATGTCGTCACCTTCCGCGGCGCGCCGCCGGAGCAGTTCGTCGAGCTCTACGTGCCGGATCTCGAGATCATCGCCGGCTCGGTGGATGCGTGGCTCCGCCGCAGCGATGCGGCCCTCGTCGGCGAGGCTCTCGCGACCCGTCGGCGGGTCGTGGTGGGCGACCGCCTCGACGCCGCCGGGATCACGGTCACCGTGGCCGGGATCATTCGGAGCGACGAGCCTCAGGATGAGAACGTCGCCTACACCCACCTCTCCTTCCTGCAGGAGACGAGCCAGCGAGGGGGGACGGGCGGCGTCGTCACGCAGTTCCAGGTGAAGGTGACCGACCCGACGCGCATGGAGGAGGTGGCGCGCGCCATCGACGCCGAGTTCGCGCGGGACCCCGATCCCACGGCGACCCGCCCGGAGAAGGCCTTCGTCGCCGCGGCGGCGAGCGATGTCATCGAGATCGTGGAGTTCGCCAGCTGGCTCGGCCGCGCCGCGCTCATCGCGGTCTTCGCCCTCATCGCGAACTCCATCGCCCTCGCGGTGCGCGACCGCGTTCGGGAGCACGCGATCCTCGAGACCGTCGGCTTCACTCCGGCGCGGATCGCCGGCCTGATCGTGATCGAGGGGAGCCTCCTCGGGCTCGTCGGCGGAGGGGTCGGCGCGCTCGGATCCCTCCTCCTCCTCCGCCAGCGTCCCTCCATCGGGATGGAGGGGCTGACCGTGGAGTTCACCGCCCAGCCCGGCGCGATCCTGCTCGGGCTGTTCCTCGCCGTCGCCCTCGGGCTGGCGGCCGGCCTCCTCCCGGCGATCCGGGCGGCCCGCCGCCCGATCGCGGGCTCGTTCAGGGCGGTGTGAGATGCGAGGACTCCCCTTCGACTACGCGACGCGCAACCTCGGTCGATCCCCGGGGCGCCTCGCCGGCGCCCTCGTCGGGAGCACCCTGGTGACCCTCCTCGTCATCGCCTCCGCCTCGTTCATCCGAGGGATGGGGGCGAGCCTCGATCCTCCCGCGGGGAACTCCAACGTGATCTTCCTGGGCGCGGGGTCGGAGGAGTCGGTGGAGCGCTCCGAGATCCGCATGCAGGCGGCCGATGTCGTCGGGACGATCTCCGGGCTCCGCACGCGGCTGGGGCAGCCGTTCATCTCCCCGGAGGTCCACATCGGCCTCGCCGTCCGCACCGATCCGGCCGAGCCGGAGGGACGGCTCACCCCCTTGCGCGGCGTGCGTCCGAGCGCCTTCCTCGTCCACTCCGAGGTGCAGATCACCGAGGGGCGCGCCCCCGTCGCCGGCGCGAACGAGCTCCTCGTGGGAGGACTGGTCTCGGGCCAGCTCGGGGTCCCGGACGCGCGCCTGGGGCTCGGTGAGGTCCTCCACATCGACGGTCGCGAGTGGCGGATCGTGGGCCGGATGCGCGCCCCGCGCACCGTGATCGACGCCGAGATCTGGATCCCCCTCACCGACCTGCAGGTCATCGCCCAGCGGGACAACCTCTCCTGCGTGATCGCGACCCTCGTGCCCGGAGAGGCGGACATCACGGACGCGGAGATCCTCGCGGCCCAGCGCCTCGACCTCGAGCTCGCGGTGATGACGGAGTCGGAGTACTACGCCACCCTCTCCCGGTTCTATGCTCCGGTCCGAGCGATGGTCCTCGCGACCGCACTCCTCGTCGCGCTCGGCGGAATCCTCGGAGGGCTGAACACGATGGTCGCGGCGTTCGCGAGCCGTGTCCGGGAGGTCGGAACCCTGCAGGTGATCGGGTATCCACGACGGGCGATCATCCTGAGCTTCCTCCAGGAGTCGTGGATCATCTCCTCCTGCGGAGCCCTCGTCGCGGGGGCGCTCGGCTGGGCGGTCCTCGACGGGGTCGCCGTCCGCTTCTCGATGGGGGCGTTCGGGCTCATCGTCGATGCCCCCGTCCTCGCGATCGGGGTCGGCGCCGGCCTCGGCCTCGGGCTCCTCGGCGCCCTCCCCCCGACGATCCACTGCCTGCGACTGCCGGTCGGACAGGCGCTGAAGTCGTGAAACATCGAACTCCTGAAGTCCCGGGGACCTCGGTCCCCTCCGCCACGGAAGGCCACCCATGCGTCACCCCCGTTTCGTGATCCCCCTGCTCCTGCTCACGCTCATCGGCTGCGCGGTCGAGGAGTCGCCGGTGCAGACCGCCGCTCCCGACCTGCCCCCCTCCCTCTTCCTCACCAGCCCGCCGGCGAACGCCCGCTCCGTCGCGGAGGTGAAGGAGAGCGCAGCCCTCGGAGATGAGGTCGTCATCGCCGGACAGCTCGTCGGGAACCGCCAGATCTTCGTGGAGGGGGCGGCGACCTTCATCCTCGGCGACCGCTCGATCGAGGCCTGCCACCCCGAGGAGGGCTGCGACACCCCCTGGGATGCCTGCTGCACCCCGATCACCGAGCGACGAGCGCTCTCCGCCACGATTCAGGTCGTCGGAGAGGATGGGAAGCCGCTGCGGACCTCCCTGAAGGGACGGGGCGCGCTCTCGGAGCTGAAGCAGGTGGTCGTCGTCGGAAAGGTCTCCCAGCGCTCCGAAGGGGTCTTCGTCGTGGACGCGAGCGGGATCTTCGTGGCGGGAGGCGACTCCTGAGCACCGCCCTCCGGGGGACCGCCGGAAGCCGCGAACCGACAATGACTTGGGAAACTCCGCCCCCGCCGCCGTAAGATCCACGCCCGAGGATCGACTCCTTCATGGAACCTTGGAGGAGGGGAGGTGGCGGCATCGGGCCGCTCCCCCCCCCGACGGTCTTCCAACGATCGAGGCAGAAGGGTCCGCGGCACCGAATGACCGACAGGGAGCTCCTCCTCGCCTATGTCGAGACCCGTGACGCCGAGCCCCTCGGCGCGCTGCTCGCCCGGTATCAGGAGTCCCTCGTCCGCTTCGTGTCCCGCTTCCTCGGCGACCCTGAGGCAGCTCAGGATGTGGTCCAGGAGACCTTCCTGGAGGCGGCGCGGCATCCGCGTCGCCTCCTGAAGGTCGACGACTGCCACAACTGGCTCCTCCGCGTCGCCCGCAACCGCTCCGTCGACTTCATCCGCCGGGAGAGCCGACGAAGGAGGCACACGGAAGCGGCCGCCCGCGAGCGACGGGGAGCGGGGACCGCCGCGGACCAGCCCCTGGTCGCCGAGGAGCGCCGAGCCTGCACCCGCGCCGAGATCGATCGCCTCCCCCCCCGTCAGCGCGAGGTCCTCCTCCTGCGCATCGAGGAGGGGAAGAGCTACCGGGAGATCGCCGAGATCATCGGGACCACGCCGACGAATGTCGGAGTGATCCTCCACCGGACGATGGGGGTCCTCGCGACCCGCCTCGCTCCGATCGGAGGCGAGGACGAATGACCAGTCCCCCCCCGGAGTCCGGACTTCCAGAGTCCGGCTTCCCGCAGCGCGAGTCCGACGGCCACCTGCGCTACCTGCTCACCGCCTACCTCTTCGAGAACCTGACCGCGGAGGGAGTCACGGAGGTCGAAGCGCACCTCGAAGGGTGTCCGGAGTGCCGTGAGGAGCTGAAGCGGCTCCGCGCCACTCTCCGGCTCGTGGAGGATGCCCTCGCCCCCGCCGACCCCGGTTCGATGGCGGCGCCGGAGGAGTACCACTTCGACCAGCTCCGCCTCGAGCGTGTCCTCGCGGCGAGCAGCTCCCGTCCCCTCCTCACCCGCCTCGCCACCCCCGGAGCGGCCGCCGCCGTCCTCCTCATCGGCATCGGATTCACAACGCTCCTCCTCCTCCCCTCGCTGATGAGCGGGCGACGGGGAGCGAGTGAGTGGTCCGCCCGCGTCACGGCCCCCTCGTCGGAGCGGGCGGTGACCCGAAGCACCGAGGACGCCGACGACGGGTTCTTCGGATGGGGAGCGGAGGACCCGGGACAGCCGACCGGGGAGGCGTTCCCCGCCCCCTCGGATGCGATGAACTCGCGCAACTTCGCCCACCTCGGAGAGCCCGTCGAGGAGGTGGAGATCGAAGGAACCCTCGCGGTGGCGCCCCTGCAGACCTTCGGGCGCGGAGGGGAGAGCTACGGCTACGACGACGCGGTCGCGGGCACCACCCTCTCCTTCACTCCACCGGATGCATCGGCGGGTCTCCCCAGCGGAGGCGGCGGGGGAGGTCTCCCTCCGACGCAGCCTCCTGCGGTCTTCCACTCGAACGCGGCCCCTCACGCGGATCCGGCCGAAGCCGGCGAAGTCGCCCTCTACGCGCAGCCCCCCGTGGGCGCTGCCAGGAACCCCGAGCGCGCGGAGTTCGAGAAGTCGGAGCTTCAGGGGGACCGGGCCGGCGCCGCGAAGACCGAGACGAAGAAGCTCGACTTCGGGACCCGACGGGGACGCGGGTCCTTCTCCCACGCGGGCGCGGGCGTCGCCGCCGCCCCCGCGCCCCCGCGGAACGAGGGTCCCGGGCTCGCCCGTCTCGACGAGAAGCGGGTCGTCGCGGAGCGGGATGCCCGGCAGCGTGCGGCCCCGAATCGGGATGCCCGAGAGCCCGATGCCGAGGAGGACTTCCGCGCCGCGGGAGACCTGACCCGGGGAGAAGCCAGGTACAAGAGCGAGAACAAGAACCTCCAGGGAGGACGCGCGATCGAGCTCCTCGACCGGAGCCTCGAGGAGGAGCAGGAGGCGAGCCCTCCCCTCCCCCGCTCCGCCTCGATCGAGTTCTCCCGGGAGGCGCTCCGCGAGAGCCGCCGCCGGGTCGACCTCGATGATGCGCCCGCGCTGGGGCGGTTCGCCTCTCCGGAGACGACGACGGCGGCGAGCGGAGAGTCGCGCGACAAGGGGGGCGCCCCCTCCTTCGGCGAGCCGATGCGGGGGCTCGCGCCACCGCCCGCCCGGAAGATGAACCTCAAGCCGATGGCGCCGCAGGAGAAGGCGGGGAGGGAGGCCGAGAGCCGGGCCGCCTCCCCCGACGAGCGGACCCTCCGCGCGTTCCAGCACTACCGCAACCTCGATCCCGAGCTCGACCTCGGCCGGTTCCTCGCCGAGCCGCTGAAGATCCCCGCTCCCCGCATCGGCGACGAGGGACTGGGAAGGGATGGCTTCCGGAGGAGGTACGGGGTGAACCCCTTCGTCGAGACGAGTCGGGATGCCCTGTCGACCTTCGCGATGGATGTCGACACCGCGAGCTACACCCGTGCCGTCTCCCGACTCGCGGATGGCCGGCTCCCGGACCCGGGCACGGTGCGCACCGAGGAGTTCGTGAACGCCTTCCCCGATCCCCGACCGGCCGCCTCCGGCCGCGCCTTCAGCGTGTTCGTCGAGGGGGGGCCCTCCCCCTTCGGCGGCATTGCGGGCGAGGGGGGAGCGGCCATCCCGGTGGAGCAGCTCCAGATCACCGTGAAGGCCCGGGAACTCGCCGCCTTCGAGCGACGGCCGCTGAACCTGACCCTCGCGCTCGACACCTCCGGCTCGATGGGGATCGAGGCGCGGCTCGGAGCCGTGCGCGAGGCGGTGAGCACCCTCCTCCAGAACCTCGGCGCCGCCGACCGGGTGGGGGTCGTCGCCTACGGGAGTCAGGCCTACCTCGTCCTCCCCCACACCGCGGCCACGGAGCGGGAGCGGATCCTCGAGGCCATCGATGGTCTGACCGGGCTCGGCTCCACCAATGTCGAGGCGGGACTCGACCTCGCCTACCGCATCGCGGACGAGGTCGCCCATCCCCGCGCCGTCAATCGTGTGATCCTGTGCAGCGATGGGGTCGCGACGAGCGGGGCCCGCAGCGCGGACGAGATCCTCGGCTCGGTCCGGGTCTACGCGGACCGGGGCATCTACCTCTCGGTCATCGGGTTCGGGCGAGGCCGCTACGATGATCGATTCCTCGAGCAGCTCGCCGATCGGGGGAACGGGAACTACGCGTACGTCGACTCCCCCGCCGACGCGCGCCGGACCTTCGAGGAGAACCTCCCGGCCGCCCTCTCCGTGCTCGCGCGGGACGCCAAGATCCAGGTCGAGTTCGACCCCGCGGTCGTCTCGCGCTACCGCCTGCTCGGCTACGAGAACCGGGACATCGCGGACCGGGACTTCCGCAACGACGCGATCGACGCCGGCGAGGTCGGCCCGGGAAGCACCGTGACGGCGATCTACGAGATCGTCCGGCGCCCGGCGAGCTCCGGCGCCATCGGCCGCGTCTTCCTCCGCTACCACGACACCACCATCGGGCGCGTCAACGAGCTCGACTTCCCCATCCCCCCCGGGGTGATGGGAACCTCGCTCGACCGCACCTCCCCCCGGTTCCGACTCCTCGCCGCGACCGCCGAGCTCGCGGAGCTCCTGCGCGGCAGCTACTTCGCGCGGGACGGCGCCTTCGGACCGGTCCTGCACCTCCTCGAGCAGCTCCCCCCCGTCGCGCAACGGCGCGACGAGGTTCGCACCCTCATCGAGACGACCCGACGCGCGCTGGAGCTCAGCCGCCAGCGCTGGTCGCAGTGAGAGGATCCAGCATGCGCTTCCTGCTCTCGGGGCCCTTCAAGGCCCTCCTCCTCGCCATCCTCGTGCTGCCGACGGCTCCGCTCCCCGGCCAGGGGGACCCCACGGCCCCCGTCCGCGAGAAGGTGTACTACGTCCCCTTCGATGAGCTGGGCGAGGTCTTTGAGGCGGCCGACCGGGGGATCTTCCTCCCCTATCAGGAGTTCCTCGAGCTGTGGCAGCGGGCGGAGGGGAGGAGCGGGTCGTCCGATGTCCGGCCCCCGGCGCCGACCGTGGTGCGCCGCGGTGACTACCGTGGCGAGGTGATCGGAGAGCTCGCGCGCCTCGAGGCGAGCTTCGTCGTCGACTCGCTGCAGGATGGCTGGACCTCCACCCCCCTTCCCCTGGGGCGGATCGCCCTTGAGTCGGGGACGATCCGCCACGCCCCCGGCGAGGAGGGGGGCGAGCCCGGAGCGGTCGTCGAGGACGCGCTCTTCTTCCTGAAGGATGGCAGCTACACCCTGCTCCTTCCCGACGCCGGCACCTACCAGCTCGACCTCCGCTTCTCCGTCCCCGTGCAGAGCAGCCCCGGTCGCAAGATGATCGAGTGGAGCATTCCCCCGCTCGCCGTCTCCCGGCTCGAGCTCTCCATCCCGGAGACCGAGACGCGGGTCGAGGTGAGCCCCGCCGTCGCGACGAGCGAGGTCGAGACCACGGGGGAGGCCACCGCGCTGCGCGCCTTCCTCGGAGACTCCGGCGCCGTCTCCGTCACCTGGATGCCCCCCGTCGGGCGCGCCGCGGCGGGAGGGGCGATCGTCTCCGCCCACCAGGAGGCGCTCGCCACCCTCGACGCCCGGGTCCTCCGGGTCGCCTCCGTGCTGCAGTTCTCGGTGCTGCGCGGGGAGGTCGACACCTTCCGGGTCGCGCTCCCCGCGGGCCTGCAGCTGATCGCGGTGGAGGGGGACAACGTCAAGGAGTGGCGACCGGAGGAGGGAGTCCTGACCGTCTCCCTCCATGCTCCGGTCTCCGAGAGCTATCGCCTCCGCCTCGAGCTGGAGCGGATCCTCGAGCAGACCCCGCCGAGCCTCGCGCTCCCGTTCCCGAGCGCCCGGGATGTCCAGCGGGAGTCGGGCACGATCGTCCTCGAGCACGACAGCGGGCTGCGCGTCCGGGTGACCGAGCGCACGCGCCTCTCCCAGCTCGACCCGGAGGAGGTGCCCGGACACCTGCGCGGACCGGGGCGGATCGGCTTCAGCTACCTCGAGGCTCCGGCCGCCCTGACCCTCGCGGTCGAGACGATCGAGCCCCGCCTGCGCACCCAGACCGCCTCGGTGGTCGTCCTCGGCACCGAGGAGGACGCCTGGATCGGGACGATCGATGCGTCGGTGCGCGCCGCCGGCATCTTCCAGCTCGCCATCCGGATCCCCGCGGGCTGGGAGGTGGAGTCGATCGGAGATCCGCGCGCCGTCGAGGAGTACCGGACGGTGGATGACGAGGAGGGACGGACGATCACGGTCAACCTGCGGTCGCGCGCCCTGGGGAACTTCAGCCTCCCCTTCCGCTTCGTCCGGGAAGGGAGCGCCCGCCCCGGCGAGCTCTCCCTCGTCGCGCCACGCATCCTCGGCAGCGAGCAGGATCGGGGGCTCCTCGGGGTCTCCGGGCCCCGGGCCATCGAGATCGTGACCCTCTCGACGGAAGAGCTCCTCGAGGCCGATGTCGATGAGCTGTTCAGCACCGGTCTCCTCGGGAGGATCGGCTCGGAGGCCTCGATCCCGCGGGCGTTCCGCTACCGGAAGCACCCCGCCCGCGCGACCCTCTCCCTGTCGGAGCGGCGCACGGAGCTCGACCTCCTCTCCCAGCACCTCCTCGAGGTCGGCGACGGGGAGGTCCGGGTCACCCATCTCCTCGACTACGACATCCTCTACGCGGCGGTGGACGCGCTCCGGTTCCGCGCGCCGAGCGAGCTCGATGAGCTCCTGTCGGTGGAGGTCGAGCAGAAGACGCAGGTCCGCCGGATCGCGAGCGAGGACGGGATGACGACCTGGGAGGTCGGGCTGCAACCCCCCGCGCTCGGCCCCCTCACCGTGACGATCCGCCACTCCGCGCCTCTGCCGATCACGGAGCTGGAGGCGGGGATCCCGCTCGAGATCTCCGTGCCGCTGATCGAGGGGATCGGGGCGCGCTCGACCCAGGGCTTCGTCGCGATCCGCAAGGAGGGCGCGCTCGAGGTCGCGGGCCGCGTGCAGGAGATGGAGGCGATCGACGCCGGCGACCTCCCCGACAAGCTCCGCCGGGGACGGATCGCGGCCTCCTACCGCTACTTCGATGAGGCGCGAGCCCTCTCCCTCGTCCTCACCCGCTACGACCTGCAGCCGCTCGTCACCGCCGTCGTCTCACTGATGCACTTGCGCACCGTGATCTCCGAGGGGCTCGAGGCCCGCACCGAAGCCACGATCTGGTTGCAGAACGGAGACCGTCAGTTCATCGAGGTGGAGCTCCCCCCGGGGGCCCAGCTCCTGAACCTCGTGGTGAACGGGGAGCGGGAGGCGGAGCGGCGACGCCCCGGCGGCAGCGGGCTCCTCGTGGAGGTCCCCCGCTCCGCCGGGCCCGCCGGGACCTTCCCGGTCGTCCTCAACTACGAGCGCTCCCTCGGCACCGCGATGAAGACGAGCGGGCGCATCTCCCTCGAGACCCCTTCGATCGGAGATGGGATCCCCGTGCAGGAGATCGAGCTCGACCTCCACCTCCCGTCCGACCACCACTACCTCGGCTGGGAGGGGAACCTCCACCGTCGACAGACCGCCGGTCCCGGGAGCTGGGAGCGCTTCAAGCGGCTCATCGGCCTCGCGACGCCGACGGGCGGCACGGTCGGGGCGGGGGGCGGCGAGCGAGCGCGCGCTCCCACCCCCCTCTCCTTCGAGCTCGACACCGAGGGGACCGTCCACGAGCGGTTCCAGACCCTCTCCCCCCGGGGAGAGCTGCGGTTTCGGCACTTCGAGCGCCGGATCTTCTCGCTCCTCGACTTCCTCCTCTTCCTCGCCAGCGCCGGTCTCGGGCTCCGATTCCTCCGACGCCGGGAGGACACTCAGGTCGCGACCTTCGCGACCCTCGTGCTCCTCGCCCTCGCGGGCACCTGGTTCGCAGACGGACCTCTCCGCTCCCTCGCCTCCTCGATCCTTGGCGGGGTCATCGTCGCCGGCGCCCTCCTCCTGCTGCGGGCCGGCCGAGCACGCCTCGCCGAGGCGCGACGGGCGCGACTGCGCCGGGCTCCCGACCCGTTCATCGAGGAAGCGCTCCCCGCGGGGGAGGCGCCTCGCGGCGCCGATGCGTCAGCCGCCGAAGGGGGTGATGCGGAGGAAGGACGATGAGAAGGACCCACCGCGCGCTCCTCCCGGCCTCTCTCCTCGCCCTTCTCATCCTCCCCTCCCTCGCTCTCCTCGGTCTCGGGGAGGCGCGGGGGGATGAGGGCGACGCCGATCTCCGCCTCGTCGAGATCTACATCCCCCAGGAGCGCTTCATGGAGCTCGTCGGGGATGATCCGGACGGCATCGTGATCGACCTCCAGGAGTACCGAGAGCTCGTCCGCCGGGCGGCGTCCGCGCCCGCGTCGCGCACCCCGGAGCTCCCTCCGGTCGCGGCCACTGTCATCGGAGGAGATGTCGAGGTCGAGGTCGTCGGGGATCGAGCCGTCCTCACGCAGACCCTGCGGGTGAAGGTCCTTCAGGACGGCTGGGTGCGCTGCCCCCTGGGTGCCGCTCCGCGCGGGCTCGGCTCGGTGCGCACCGGCGATGCTCCCGGGTGGATCGTGCGGAGCGGGACGCGGATCGACCTGCTCCTCACCGGACGCGGGGAGCACGAGGTGGTCCTCCGCTCCTCCGCTCCGGTCCGGGAGACCGAGGGGATCGCCGCCCTCGCCGTGACGATCGTCCCCGCGCCGACCGCGGCGCTGCGGGTCGTGGTCCCCGGACCCGCGACCCTCGTCGAGTCCAGCTCGGAGGGGGGTCGATCCCTCCCCCTCCAGACCGCGCCGCAGGAGAGCGGGCCGACCTCCACCACCTTCCGCGGCGCCTGCGGAGCGCGCTCGTCGCTCCGCATCCGCTGGGAGCAGGAGCGACGGCTCGACGCGAACCCGCTCCTGCTGACTTCGCTCCAGCGCTTTCAGGTCCTCGCTCGTCGGGACGACCCCCGCTTCCTCTGCGAGCTCTCGATCGGGATCGCCCGGCGCCCCACCGATGCCCTCCGCCTGACGATCCCGGCGGGCCTCCGCGTCCTCGGAGTGGAGCGGGCGGACGGAGGCGAGCTCAGGGGTTGGGAGTCGGATGGACGCCGGCTCACCCTCCGAACGCTGGCCCCGATCGAGGGGAGCCTGCAGGTCCGGATCGACGGAGTCGTGGAGAGCGGAGACGACCGGCTCGAGCTGGCCCCGCTCCGCCTCGAAGGAGCGGAGAGCGACACCGGAGAGCTGCACATCTACGCTCGCGCCGTGGATCGTGTGATCTGGTCGGAGTCGCAGGGTCTGGTCGAGCAGGACCCCAGCTCGATCTCGAGCCCGGTGACCTTCCCGACCCGCTCCGGGGCGGCCCCCCGCGCCTGGTCCGGCCCCGTCTCCCGTCATTCGTTCGGGAGCGGGCCCGGCGTGCGCGCCTCCATCGCCGTCGAGGAGGACCCCCTCTCCGTGACCCTGCGCCAGACCTACCTGCTGCAGGAGGGTCCGGAGCAGCGCCGCCTCCATGGGCTCCTCGAGTGGCGCGTCGAGAGCGGGCGCGCGCGGGAGCTCTCCCTCCTCCTCCCCCCCGGCTGGCGAGCCATCGACCTGCAGGCCCTCGACCGCGCGGTGGGCCTTCGCATCGAGGAGCGGGAGCTCGAGGAGCGGAGCGAGATCCGGATCGTGCCCGAGCGCGCCCTCGATCGATCGCTCCCCCTCGATCTCCACCTCGTGCTCGAGCCGACCGAGGCGGTGACTCCGCTGATGGACGAGGCGGACGAGCGCGGCGTCACGCTCCCCCTCCCCACGCCGCGCGGAGCGAGGCTCCAGCGCACCGATCTCGGGATCCTCCTCGCCGATGCCCTGGTCCTCAGCGAGACCTCCATGGCGGGCTGGCGCAGCCTGGAGAGCGATGCGCTGCCTTCGCTCCTCGCCGCCTCTGCCCTGGGCGACCTCCGGTCGCTCCGCTCCCGACTCGTCTCCGCGCTGACCACATCGACCCCGGAGCCCGCGATCGCCTTCCGCGCCCGCCCCCTCGCCCCCCGCGGCGAGATGCGGGCCGTGACGCACCTGCTCGCGGCGGAGCGCGGTACCGCCGATGGCGGACACGCGATCCGCGTGCGCTGCGACCTTCAGGTGGTCGTGCTCGACCATCCCATCGACCGCCTCACCCTCGAGCACCCGGTCTTCCCGGCCGACGCCATCGTCCACATCCTCGGCGAAGGGATCCGCGAGACCAGCCCCGCCGCGGACGGCGGCAGCCATCAGATCCGCTTCACCCGCCCGTGGGTGGGCTCCCGCCTGATCCGACTGGAGACGGAGCTCGCCGTGACGCCGGGCGCGGCGATCGAGTTCCCGGGCATCGGACTCGGTGATCGCTTCGGAGGACCCCGCACTCTGGTCCTGCAGAGTCAGGGCTCGGTGGAGATCGCCATCGAGCCCGGTCCGGACCTCGCCCGCGTGGCCCTCGACGATGTCCCCGACTTCGCCGAGCCCTGGTCGGGGGGGAGGATGGTCCAGGCCTTCCGCCTCCGCCGCGGCTCCGCCCCGGAGGGGCGCGGGAGCTTCACCACCACCGTCCACCGTCGGGCTCCGGTCCTGACGCAGATCATCCCCCGCCTCGAGCTCACGACGCTCCTCGGCGCGGACCGATCGAGCCGGACGCGGGCGGACCTCCTCGTCTCCTCCGCCCGGGAGCAGACCCTCCGCCTCGACCTGCCGGTGGACGCGCGCTGCCTCGCCATCGCGATCGATGATCTCCCCATCGGCCATGTCCGCTCGGACAGCGCGGGCCCTCCACCGCCCTCGGGGTTTCGCCGGATCGCGGTCCCGCTCCCCGCGCGCTCCCACCTCCGGGTCTCGGTGATCACGGAGCGCGTCAGCGCACCCCGGGAGCCCACCGGTGTCCGTGACCTCTGGATCGAGACCGGCGTCCGACCCTCCGACGCGCCGGTCGGCGAGACGCGCTGGTCGATTCACCACCCCTCCGGCTGGCGGGCGGAGCTCGGCGAGGGGGGCAACCTCGCCCTCCTCGATGGCGGTCGGCCAGCGGACCGCTCCCTCCTCCTCGACTTCCTCGCGCCGCTCCTTCAGGGGCGGGCTCCTCGCTGGAGCATCGCCGCGCCCTCCCCCACGGGGAGCCCCGCGGGGTCGCTGCCCCTGACCGAGCAGGAGGCACGGGGCGCCCTCGTCGATGGCCCCGGCCCGATGGGCGGACTCCTCCCTCGCTCCAAGGAGGATCCCCTCGCCTCCCGCGGGACGGCGGTGCGACCGACCCTCGCCCCCCACGGGCCGAGCCTCGAGCTGGTGAAGTTCGGCGGGGACCCCCGGGTCGAGCTGCACCTCTCGGAGCCTCGGGCCCTCGCCGCGCGGGCGCGCGCCTCCTTCGGGGGCGCGCTGCTCCTGTGCCTTCTCGTGCTCCGCCGACTCCCCTCCCGCCGGAGAGGTCCGCTCCTCCTCGGCGCCCTCGTCGTCGCGGCGCTCCTCCCCCCCGCGATCGGGTGGAGCTCCCCGCTCCTCGCGATCCCCATCGGCGAGGCGCTCATCGTCGCTCTGACGCTCCACCTCCTCGCGACCGGATGCACGCTCCTCCCGCGCATCCGGCGGAGGTCATCCCTCTCGATCCTCGACACTCCAGGGACCATCGGTCCCGGGCTGCTCCTCGCCGCGCTCCTCCTCGGCTCCCCCCTCGAAGCCCAGTCGATCGAGGACCCGCCCCAGCTTCCGCCTCCGTTCGACACGGTCCTCATCCCCTACTCCGACGAGGGGCCGCCGGGGACCGAGGACCCCTCCCTCCTGAAGGCCTACCTCAGCCACGAGCGGTTTCGTGAGCTCTGGCGACGCGCCCACCCGGAGGAGATTCCCCTCGTCGCTCTCCCGCCGAGCGGGATCAGCATCGTGATCGGCGACGCGCGGCATCGGCTCCTCTCCCTCGGCGACCGCTACTCCCTTCGCGGGGAGGCGGAGGTGCAGGTCTTCCCTCGTCCCTCCGAGCGCGGCGCGGAGCAGCCCCGCACCTCCTCCTGGAGCACCCTGCTGATTCCCCCCCACCCCGCCCGCATCGAGCGGATCCTCGTCGATGGGGTCGCGGCGGGGTTCTCGTCCACGCCGCAGGGAACCGAAGTCCTCATCCGCGGGGCGGGACGGCACACGGTCTCCGTCGACTGGATCGGTGAGGTCCAGCGTGACCGGGGGATCTTCACCATCGACGCTCCGTGCTTCCCCGCCCCCGTCGGTCGCCTCGAGTGCGCGCTCCCCGCGGGAGCCGAGCTCGACCGGGAGCGGAGCCTCGACACGCTGCGTCCCGCGCCCGGCAAAGAGGACGAGCCCGCCCCGCCGCGCCTCCTCGGGGATCTCGGCGCCCGAGGACAGTTCCGGCTCACCTGGAGCTTCCCCCGCATTGAAGGAGAGCTGAATGCCCAGATCTCCTCGAGCTCGATCGCGCGGATGGGGATCACCCCCTCGTGGCTTCGGCTCGAGCGGGAGGAGCGGGTCCGCGCCACCGGCCGACCGGTCGACCGTCTCCGCTATCGAGTCCGCGGCGACCTCGAGATCGTGAGCGTCGTCGGTGACGGCCTCGCCGGGTGGAGCCTCCTCCCTCCCGCGCCGGGCGAGACGGACCCCCGCCTCGAGATCAGCCTCCAGGAGCCCCGAGCGGAGGCCGTCCTTCGCATCGACGCCTTGCTCCCTCTCCCGCCCGAGGGGGTGCGGGCTTCGCTGCCGACCCTGACCCTCGAAGGGGCGGTCCGGCAGGAGAGCTTCATCGGGCTCGAGCATGGCGAGCGACGGCGCTTCGATCCGAGCTCGCTCGACGGCCTGCCGCGCGCCTCTCTCGCAGAGGTCCGCGGCCGCACCTCTCTCGACATCTCCGGGGTCGATCGGGTCCATCACGCCCACGGCGATGGCGCCGAGGCGGACTTCTCGATCGTGACGCCCCCGCGGAGGGTCCGGGTCAGCACGAGCGGAATCGCGCGGATCACCTCCCATGGCGTGGAGCTCTTCCACGAGCTCGAGTTCCTCGAGGTGCGAGGAGCCCCCCTCTCCCTCTCGATCCCACTCCCCGGGGCTGCTCCCCTTGTCCGGGTGACGGGCCCGATGCTCCGCCGGCACTCGATCGAGACCCGGGAGGGTCGCCGGGTCCTCGCGCTGGAGCTCCACCGCCCGCCGCGCGTCGGGGAGGCCGTCGCGTGGACGCTGGGGGCGGAGGGCGCGGGCCCCGCTCCATCGGAGCTCCTCCTTCCGACCCTCTCCCTCGGCGATGCGATCGACGAGGAGCGGACCACCTGGACCGTCGTGGGCGAGCGCGGCATCGATGTGACGACCACTCCGGTGGATGGCTGGGAGATGGTCGCGGCAGACCGGGCTCCGGCGCGGATCTCTCTCCCCCCGCGGGACTCGGTCCGCTTCATTCTCCGTGGCTCCCGGGCGGGACCGTCGGGACCCGTCCCGCTGCAGGTCCGCCCGCGAGCGAGCCTCCTGCGAGGGACGGTGGCGAGCTACGCGCTCCTCGACGAGGAGTGGCTGACGGTCCACTCCCGGGTGATCCCCGAAGTCCGCTTCCACGGTCGAGACTCCTTCTCCCTCCTGCTGCCGCCGCGCGCAGAGCTCGTCGAGCTCTCGATCCGGGATGAGCAGGAGCGCGCCATCGCGCCCACGCGGGAGGATGGGCGGACCGAGGTCACGATCCGCCTCCTCTCTCCCGTCACCGGCACCACCCCCCTCGACCTCGTCCACCGGATCCGGCGACCGGTCGCCGGAGTCGGATCGAGCGAGCTGATCGTCGAGCCGCTGCTTCTCCTCGACGGAGAGTCGGGGGCCCCGGTCGAGACCGAGACCTTCGTGGGGCTGGTGAGCCCCGGTCCCGAGCGAGAGGAGCGCACGACCGTGGTCGGGTTGACGCCCATCGAGAGGGAGAGGATGCCGCTCCTCCCCGAGGGGCTCGACCTCACGACGATCCGTGCGACCTGGCGGGCGATCCGCACCGACTGGTCCCTGACGATCCGGGAGGAGGAGGTCACCATCGCGGAGGGGCTCGCGGCGGTGGTCCCCCTCCTCGACCTCGCCACCCGGATCGGGCGGGACGGCACCCTTCGTACGGAGGCGAGCATCACCCTCCTGAACGAGCGGCTCCAGTTCCTCACGATCGACCTCCCCCCCGGCGCCCGACTCTGGGGCGTCACGGTGGATGGCAACCCGGTCGCGGTGGCGGCGGAAGGAGAGACGCCATCGAGCGGGAGGATCCGCGTGCCGGTCGATCCGGCGGCCGGCGCCGAGCTGGCCCGCGAAATCATCCTCACCTACGCCGAGCCCGACCTCCCGCTGCGAGCCGGTGCCGTTCGGGCGGAGCTCTCCGGTCCGACGATCGTCGACTCCGAGGTGCGGGTGGTGCAGTCCCTCTGGTCGGTGCGCTTCCCCGAGGGCTACGGGATGGTCGAGACGGGCGGACGGATGCGACAGGCGCCGCCGAGCGCGCGCTACGCGGAGCGCCTCTCCCAGCTCGTCGAGCAGCAGGAGTCGATCGTCGAGGCGACGAAGCGGCTCGACTCCCGCCGCGAGCGTCGCCGCGCCGCTCAGCAGCTCGCGCGGATCGAGCAGCAGCTGGGGGACTCGCTGGCGGAGCTCAGCCAGCTTCATGGCTCCTCGGGAGAGGCCTCCCAGCGGCAGATCCTCGGAGAGGACCAGCTCGCGGCCCAGTCCCGTCAGAACCAGCAGATGTTCGCGCGGACCGCGGACGCGCGCGATCGGATCCGCAGCGCGCTCGCGGAGGAGTCGGAGCGGGCGGCGGAGTCGTCTCCGGAGGATCGGGCCTTCGAGGATCGGGCGCGCTTCCTCCAGGGAGGCGGCTGGCGCGGCGGACGACTCGCGGCGCCGCTGGAGGGAGGGGCGCTGGCGGGGAGCGGGGCGCCGACCCCGGCCCAGCTCCTCTCTCCGGTACCCTACCGGAGCTGGGGGGGCCTCCTCCCCCTCTCCCCGATCCACTCGGTCGAGATCGCAAGCCCGCAGTCGATCGACGGCGCGAGCGGACTCCCTCCGCTCCCCCGGACCGCCCGGCTGCGCGCGACCTCGGGCATTCCCCCCGCCTCCCCCGACGAGGGGCGCAACACCTACACCTTCCGCGGCGCCTCCGACCCCCGCCTCACGCTTCGCTTGCGGGAGGAGGGCGCGAGCCTCCGCCTCTGGAGCGGGCTCCTCCTCCTCGCGGCGGTCGCGGGGGCGGAGCTGCTGCGCCGACGGGGAGGGGGCGGAGTCCCCCGCTGAGCCCGCGCCCCGGCGCAGACCGATGTGGCGAACCGTGCCTTCGCCCGCTCGCGGGGAGTGGATCGTCGGCGGAGACCCCCCGTCAAGGGGGCTCCGTGTTCCGAGAAAGTCGGGAATCGGCTCCGAACTCGGGGGCTGGGAGGAGACCTGTCCTCTGCACGGGGCGCGCGGGTGCGCGGCCCCACACCTCCCCCCCTGTCGCCCACAGGGGTCCTTGCAGCCCCCTCCGTCCCGCGGAGGGCTTCCTCGCGGGCTCGACGCCCCCGTGCAACTCCCCCATCCGTCCCTTTCCCCGGCCCGAGCCGCCGGGGGAAGGACTGCTGCGGATTCCCGCGCTCGCCGATAGACTGAAGGGGCTCCCCTCAGGACGCGGGGAGCCGGGAGTCCCCTTCGTCGGAGGATCGATCCATGGATGGAATGCCGCAGAGCCCGGTCCGGAGGGCGCACGCCGGAGGGATCATCCTCCCCGGTGCCTCCCGCCGCCTGCGCTCCATCGCTCTCGCCTGTGCGCTGCTCCTCCTCGCTCAGTCCGTCCTCCCCTTCGGAGCGGTGATCTGCCTCGAGACCTGCGGGGCCTGGGAGCTCACGACCGCTCACGCCTCCCACCACTGCGGTCACGACGCGAGCCACGACACGGACCGCGAAGCGGAGTCCGGGCTCCGCACCGATGATCCGGGACACTCGCACGGGGGCTGCGGCGGACACGACCACGGTCGGCACCCCGCGCAGGAAGCGACCCAACCCTCGTCCACGGATCCCGTCGCGCCCGTCCTTCACTCCGAGAGCTCCCCCTGCACCGATCTCGAGATGGTCGACCTCCTCGCCGCCGGGTGGGGATCGAAGTTCGGGATCGGGGAGCTTCGCTCCGAGGAGCCGCGCTCCCTCGAGCGGGATCTCCCGCTCCCGGCCGCCTCGACCGCCCGCGCCCTGCCGAGCCCACGCCCCGGAGTTCGATGTCCCGACGCCTGGCGCTCTCCGCTCATCGTCTAGCCGCACTCCGCCCGGAGGATCCCCCTCCGGCGCACTCCTCCCCTCATCCAGGCGAATCGCCCCGACCGGGCCCGGCCCCGGTCCGTTCCGCGTCCGGCCCCGGGTCCGCCCGGTGCCCGTGCCCATCGGAGATGCATGTCTCTCGCACTCCAGCCAGCCCTGCGACGCCCCCGCTCCCGGGGCCGGTCGATCCTCGCCCGCGCGGGCGTGGCGCTCCTGCTCTGCAACGCGGGTTGCATCACGACGACGCCGCGACCGGTCGAGCCTCACGCCGTGCACGCGGCGTGGCTCACCCTCGATGCGCGCGGGGCCACCCAGGCGGTGCGCGGCGCCCTCCCCTCCGATGACCCCGTCCGCCCCGGCTTCGATCTGGAGAACGGCATCTCCCTGGAGGAGGCGGTCGCCACCGCCCTGTTCTTCAATCCGGAGCTGAGCACCCTGCGGGCCCGAACCCGGATCGAGCTCGCCGCTCTGCGGCACGCCGGCGCCTGGAGCGATCCGGAGCTCGCCGTCGATGGGGAGCAGATCCTCGCCTCGGTGCCGGATCGCCTCCTGTGGAGCGGCACCATCGGAGTCACCATCCCCCTCTCGGGGAGGCCGGAAGTCGAGCGGAACCTCGCCGCCTCCCGGCTGGATGCCGCGGGAGCTTCGGTCCTCGGCGCCGAGTGGGCCGTGGTCGCCGAGCTCCGGCGCCTCTGGCTGGAGCTCGCGACCGAGGATGCTCGCTCCCGGCTGCTCGACGGTGCCATCGGGGACCTGGAGTCGCTCGTGGCGGCGCGGGACCAGCTCCGCGCGGCGCGGGCCCTCTCGGTCCTCGAGGAGAGGCTCCTCCTCCTCGAGCTGGCCCGCGCTCAGGAGCAGCGCATCGAGACCCGGGCACGCAGGAGCGAGCTTCGACTGCGGGTCCTGGCCCATCTGGGCCTGCACCCGGCCCATCCCTGGGAGCTCCGACCCTCCTTCCCCGCGCTCGATCGGAATCATGACCGCGAGCATGGCCTCTCCGAGTTCGAGTCCCTCCGAGAGCACCCCGACCTCGCCATCGCGCTCGCCGCGTACGAGGTCGCCGAGAGAACGCTGGCCCTCGAGAAGCACCGCGCCGTCCCGGACCTGACGATCGGACTCGGCGGCGGACGAGAGGACGATCAGTCGCGACTCGCCTTCGGGCTCGGGCTCCTGCCGATCCCCGTCTGGAACCGGAACGAGGCCGGCATCGAGACCGCCCGGGAGAGTCGGGCGGCCTCACGCACCGAGGTGGAGAGCGAGATCCGGCGGCTCGTAGGGAGGCGGGCGGTCGAACACGAGCGCTACCACGCCGCGCTCGAGCGTCTGCGGCATCTCGAGGATGTGGTCGCTCCGCTCGCCGACGCCCAGATCGAGGATGCCCGGCGCCTCGCCGCGCTCGGCTCCCTCGACCCCCTGATCCTGGTGGAAGCGGTGGAGGAGCAGCGTCGCGTCCGCCTCGAGGTCCTCGCGGCACGCTCCGCCGCCCTCGCCGCCCAGCTCTCTCTCGAGGCGCTGACGGCCCCCTGCGAGGCTCACGCTCCCTCGATCTCTCCTCGCTCGGCGGAGAGTCCCCCTGAATCGGAACGGGAATCCCCATGAAGACGGTCACCTCCCCCGCCCTCGAGCCTCGGCAGGGTCGAAGCGGGGCTCCATCCACCCTCGGGGCCACCTATATCTCCGCGATCCTCCTCGCGCTCACCCTCGCCGGGTGCCGCCCCGCGGAGCCTCTCCCCGCTCCCGCCGCCGCGAGCGGCGACGAGGCGGAGGCTCCCACGAATCGGACCCCCGTGCCGGCCTCGGTGCGGGAGAGTCTGGGGATCTCCTTCGCGACCGCGGACTACCGCCCGGTCGCGAGCACCGTCCCCCTCCCCGGGCACTTCGAGGTGCTCCCCACCGCACAGCACCACTACCCGGTGCCCGCCGCGGGGCGCGTGACGGTCCATGTCGCGCCGCTTCAGGAGGTCGCCGCGGGTGAGCTGATCCTCGAGATCGACGCACCGGACTGGCGCGCGCTCCAGCTCGAGCTCGTCGAGGCCCGGGCCCTTCGTCTCGAGGCGGAGGCGGGGGTCGCCCGCGCCCGCGCCGCCCGCATCGCGGCAGGGGCCCTCGTCCCCCTCTCCCCCGACTCTCCCGATGTCTTCTCGGCGGAACTGGAAGCGGCCCGCGCCACCCTCCTCGCGGCCGAGGATCGACTCGCCCAGCTGCTCTCCCGCGCCGCGACCCTGACCGGGCTCGACGAAGCCCGCCTCGCGGCGGAGGAGGCGGGGATCCCCGCCTGGCGCCGCCTCCCCTCGATCCCGATCCGCGCGACCACCCCGGGGGTGGTCCGGGAGGTGGAGGCCGCGACGGGCACCTGGGTGACCGCCGGCACCGAGGTTCTCCACATCGTTCAGCCGCGCGCGCTGCGATTCCGGGCCCGGGCCCTCCAGGCCGATCTCATCGATCGCATTCGGGATGGCCAGAGCGCCCGGATCCTCCCTCCCGAAGGGAGGGGCGCGGCGCGCCGCGCGGAGGGGATCGGAGGGACCGTGCGGATCGGTGTCACCGGGAACCCGGAGAGTCGGACCACCGATGTCTTCATCGACCTCCCCGAGGCGCCGGGCCCCGAGTGGGCGCGCCCCCTCGTGGTCGCGATCGCGGAGGTCGTCGTCGGGGGCAGCACCACGCCGGTGGAGCTCGCCATCCCGAATCGAGCGCTGATCCGCGACGGCCTGGAGACCGTCTTCTTCCGTCGGGCGCCCGATGACCCCGATGCGGTGATCCGGACGATCGCGGATCTCGGCGAGAGTGACGGCCGGTACACCGCGATCCTCTCCGGCCTCGCGCCGGGGGACGAGGTCGTCGTCGACGGGGTCTACCCCCTGAAGCTGGCCTCGAGCGCGAAGCCCGTCACCACCGGTCACTTCCATGCCGACGGGACCTACCACGAGGAGGACCACTGATGGCGGGGAACGCGAGGCGACGCCGCCGCCGGACGCGAGTCGGGAGGTCGCTCCCATGCTGAGATGGGTCATCGCCCTCTCCCTCCAGCATTCGGGGCTCGTGGTCGCGACGTGCCTGCTCCTCGTGGGCTCCACGATCGCCGTCCTCGACCGGCTCCCGGTCGATGTCTTCCCGGAGCTCAATGCACCGACCGTGACGGTGATCTCCGAGTCGGGAGGACTCACGGCCGAGGAGGTGGAGCAGTACGTCACCTTCCCGATCGAGAGCGCGGTGAACGGCCTGCCGGGGCTGCGACGGGTCCGCTCCGCGAGCTCCCTCGGCCTGTCGATCGTCTGGGGGGAGTTCGACTGGGATGTCGACATCTACCGTGCACGGCAGATGATCGCGGAGCGACTCGACACCGTCACCGACGATCTCCCCGAGGACGCCCACGTCACGATGACGCCGATCTCCTCGATCACGGGGGAGATCCTGCTCATCGCCCTGACCGCCGACTCCGACGATGTCTCCCCCCTCGACCTGCGCGCCTTCGCCGAGTTCGACCTGCGCAACCGCCTCCTCACGGTGCCCGGGGTCTCCCAGGTGGTGGCGATCGGAGGCTCCCTCGCGGAGTACCAGGTGGAGGTGCGGCAGGAGGCGCTCCAGCTCTACGACCTCACCTCGGAGGACCTCGAGCGCGCCCTCGCGGGCGCCCACAACCGGAACACCGCGGGCTTCATCGCCGATGTGCAGGGGCTGGAGCTCCCGCTCCGCCAGTCGGGGCGCGTGCGGTCGATCGAGGACATCGCGCAGACGGTCGTCGCCTACCACGAGGGCGCGGCGGTCACGGTCGAGCAGGTCGCGGAGGTCCGCGTGGGACCCGCGTTCCGCCGAGGCGCCGCCTGCAGCAACGGCGAGCCCGCGGTGGTCCTCTCCATCCAGAAGGCCCCGGGGACGAACACCCTCGCCCTCACCGCCGCCGTGGATCGCCTCCTCGACCAGGTCGAGCCGGGCCTGCCACCCGGCATCGTCCTCGACAGGGATGTCTTCCGTCAGGCCGGCTTCATCGAGCGGAGCGTGTCGAACGTCACGAAGGTGCTCCTCGAGGCGACGATCATCGTCAGCGTGATCCTGCTCCTCTTCCTGATGAACTGGCGCACCACGGTGATCACCCTCGCGGCCCTCCCCGTCTCCCTCGCGGCGACCCTCGTCGCCCTCCACCTGCTCGGCATGACGATCAACGTCATGACCCTCGGCGGGCTGGCGGTGGCGATCGGAATCCTCGTCGATGACGCCATCATCGATGTGGAGAACGTCCACCGCCGCCTCCGGGAGAACGCGGGGGAGCCCCCCGAGAGGCGACGACGAGCCATGAAGGTGATCTTCGACGCCTCGAACGAGATCCGCTCGTCGATCGTCTTCGCCACGGTGATCATCTCGATCGTCTTCGTCCCGCTCCTCTTCCTGGGCGGGCTCGAGGGGAGGTTCTTCCGCCCCCTCGGCATCACCTACATCATCTCCGTGATGGCCTCGCTGCTCGTGGCGATGACCCTCACGCCGGCCCTCTGCTGGTGGCTCCTTCGGCGCCCCCCGACCGAGGTGGGAGAGGAGACCCCCCGGGAGGCCCTCCTCGTGCGGCTGCTGCGGAGGCTCTACCAGCCGCTGCTGCTCCTCGCGACCACCTGGCGGCGGGCCACCCTCGCCCTCGCATCCCTCCTCACCGGCGGCACGATCCTCCTCGCCTCCACCTTCGGCTCCAGCTTCCTGCCGGAGTTCAACGAAGGCACCTTCACGGTCTTCCTGATGATGCCCCCGGGGACCTCGCTCGTGGAGTCGGAGAGGATCGCGGCGGGAACCGAGCTGCGACTCCTCGAGATCGACGGCGTGGAGCATGTCGTCGCTCGGAGCGGGCGGGCCGAGCGGGACGAGCACGCCGAGCCGCCCTCCAGCTCCGAGGTGGAGGTGCGCATCGATCCGGAGGCGGATCCTGCCCGGATCCTCGCGGAGATCGACCGCGTCCTCGACGCGCTCCCCGGCGTGAGCACCTCCATCGGCCAACCGATCTCCCATCGCCTCTCCCATGTCATGTCCGGGACGAAGGCGCAGATCGCGATCGACATCTACGGGGATGACCTCGCGGTCCTCCGGGATCTCGCGGCCCGGGTCGAGCGCGCCATCGAGGCGCTCCCGGGCACCCGGGATGTCTCGGCGAACCGCGAGGTGCTCGTCGAGACTCTGGCGATCGACTTCCGGCTCGGGGACCTCGCGCGCTACGGCCTGAGCGCCGAGTCCGCCGGCGCTCAGGTGAAGCGGGCGCTCTTCGGGAGCACGGCGGCGATCGTCCATCAGGGGACCCAGGCGCTCGACCTCACCGTGCGGCTGGCCGGAGACCAGCGCGACTCCATCGAGGATGTGGAGAGTGTCGTCCTGACCGGCCACGGCGGCTCCCTCGTGCGCCTTCACGAGGTCGCCGACATCGGCCCGGAGCAGACCTCGAACCTGATCTCCCGGCAGAACGCCCGGAGGAAGAGCACCGTCTCGGCGAACGTCGCGGCGAACTCGAACCTCGGCGATGCGGTGGCGGCGATCCGCGCCCTCGTCGACCCGATCGTCCACGGCTCCGGCTACACCGCGGTGTACGGGGGACAGTTCGAGGCTCAGCGCTCGGCCAGTCGCTCCCTCGCCTGGATGGGAGGCGGGCTCCTCCTCGTCCTCATTCTGCTCCTTCAGATGGCCCTCGGCGCGATCCGACCGGCGTTCGTCGTCCTCGCCAACCTCCCTCTGGCGCTCATCGGCGGCGTCGTCGCGATGTTCGTCGCCGAATCCGCGGACCCCGTCGGCAACCTGTTCGCGCTCTTCCGCGGGGGGGCGGACTACATCCCCCCGGTGATCTCCATCGCCAGCCTCGTCGGCTTCATCACCCTCTTCGGGATCTCGGTGCGAAACGGGATCCTGCTCGTGAACCACTTCCGCTGGCTCATCACGCAGGAGGGCCTGGAGACGATGGAGGCGGTTCGACGCGGGAGCCAGGAGCGCCTTGTTCCCGTGCTCATGACCGCGCTCTCCGCCGCCCTCGGGCTCTTCCCCCTGGCGCTCAAGCTGGGTGAGCCCGGCTCCGAGCTGCTCGCTCCCCTCGCCATCGTGGTGCTGGGGGGCTTGATCTCTTCCACGATCCTGAACATGCTCGTCGTCCCCGCGGGCTACGTGCTCCTCTGTGGAGGCATCCACCGTCAGCGGAGCGGGAGCCCATCGACCTGGGAGACGGAGTGGGAGACCGACCTTCTCGGACCTCCCGCGTCGAGTCCGACCACCGCCGCTTCCTGAAAGGACCCTCATGAAGACCCCTCACTTCGGCCTGCCGACGCTGCTCCTGACCCTCTGTCTCACGAGCGGCTGCACCGTGGAGCCCGGCGGAGCTCCCGCTGGGGACTCCTCCGCGACGCACGATCATGATCACGACCACGATCACGACCATGACCACGGCACCGCGGTCGGGGACCATGGCAAGGAGACGGCCCTCGGAGAGATCGAGATCGGGGGAGTCCTGCTCGATGTCCGCCAGTACGGCGAGCTCGCCGGTGGGACGGAGATGGCCTTCGGCCTCGACCTCCGCAACGGCAACGTGAAGTCGATCCGCGCCTGGATCGGCCCACGCACCGGGGTCGGGTCGATGAAGGGAAAGGCCGAGGATGAGGGGGAGGGGCACTACCATGTCCATGTGACGGCCCCCGTCCTCGTGCAGGTCGACCATCAGCTCTGGATCGAAGTCGAGAGCCCGGAGGGGACGAAGAGCCTCGGAACGCTGGCGGTCCACCGCTAGCCTCGAGGATCGGCGCCCCGAAGAGAGAGGAGGCCGCGCCCCCCGGGGGGGCGCGGCCTCCTCTCGTTTCGCAGTGAAGACCGGGAGATCAGAGGGAGGTCCCCTTCGCCTCCGCGGCCTCGACGAGCCGATCCAGGTAGTCGTCCAGATCCTCCGGGCTCCCGACCGACTTCCTCCGGATGATCCCCTCGTGATCGATGAAGTAGAGGGTGGGCCATCCCCCCACATTCCAGAGGCTGGGGATCGGTCCTCCGGTCCCCTCCTCACCGCACCAGAAGCTGCGCCAGGTGATCTCCTCCTCCTTCAGCCGCTCATGCAGCTTCGGCAGGTCGCGATCACTGTTCACCCCGATGAGCGCGAAGGGACGTCCGGCCATTCTCTCCACGAGCGACCGCTCGTGCGGGTACATCGCCCGGCAAGGACCTCACCAGTCGCCCCAGAAGTCGAGCATCACGACCTTGCCCGCGTAGTCGGAGAGCCGGAACTCCTCGCCGAAGAGATCCACTCCGACGATGTCGGGGGCCTTCATCCCGTTCTGCAGCCGGGTCTCCTCGAAGCGGGGTCCCCGGGCGCGGTACCAGAGCATCGACTCCGGCTCGGCGAGCTCGGCGACGCGATCGTAGTCCTCGAGTCCCCGCTCCCGCGCGTCGGCATCGTCCCGAACCGCGAGTCGGGCGGAGCCGCGGCCGAAGTGGGCCCACGCCTGAACATCCCGCGCAGGGTTCGCATCGATGACCCGGGTCATGAGCTCCGCGAAGCGCTCCGCCCCGAGCGGGCGGTGAAGCCGACGCCCGGCCTCGAGGAGCGGCGCGATCCGCGGGTCGGCAGCCTCCGCGCCCACCACCTCCGCGAAGAGCTCGGCGGGGCGCGCAGAGAGGCTGGTCCGAACGAGGATGGTCGTGGCCCGAATCCGTCCCTCCCCGGCGGGGTGGCGCCGAGCCAGCTCCTCCGCCCGCCGCCGCCACTCCGTCATCACCGGGCCGGAGATCGCATCCGAGAGGGCCCGGACCTTGTCGAAGTCGCGCGCCTCGTAGGCCTCCCGGTAGGGCGCGGTCTCACGCAGCTCGTTCAATCGAGCCCGCATCTCCTCCCGCGCCGCCTCGTAGGCGGCCTCGAACTCCGCGATCTCATCGGAAGCGGGCTCATCCACGCCGTCGGCAGGCCCACCGGCTCGCGCCGCCGTCATTGGGAGCAGCAGCAGCGCCGCCAGAAGCGGCAGCATCGCTCCGCGTTCGATCTTCATCTCATCCTCCGTTCGCAGGAGACGGTAGCCCACCGGAGGAGGGAGAGGAAGCCCGCCCCCCTCAGTCGGAGAGGAGCCCGCGGGCGCGGAGATCCGCTCGGAGGGTGTCGGCGTCCCGATGGACGATGGCGTCGATCCCCAGCGCGCGGGCGGCCTCGACGTTCCGCCGGTTGTCATCGACGAAGAGGAGCTGCGCGGGATCGAGGGAGTAGCGCTCGAGGAGAAGGCGATAGAACCGGGGGTCCGGCTTCGCGAGCCCCTCCTCGCCGCTGACGAGGACACCGGCGAAGGAGTCGAGGAAGGGAAAGCGCGCGCGGGCGATCGGCCAGGTCTCCGCCGACCAGTTCGTCAGGGCGTACACCGGCCCCCGCTCCAGCAGGCGTTGGAAGATCCCGACCGCCTCGTCGAACGCGCCGGCCAGCATCTCCGGCCAGCGCTCCTGGTAGGCCCTGATCCACGCCTCGTGGGCGGGGAAGCGGGCGATCCGCTCCTTCACGCCCTCCGAGAAGGGGCGCCCCGCGTCCTGCTCCTCGTTCCACTCCATGGTGCAGACCTCGGAGAGGAACGCCTCGATCGCCTCCTCATCGGGAGTCAGCTTCCGGTACAGGTGCCGGGGATCCCAGTCGACGAGGACTCCCCCGATGTCGAGCACGACGATGGGGAGGGAGGGAGCCTTCACTCCTCCGCGAGCTCCAGCCGCGGGAAGATGATCCCGGGGGGGGCCAGCGGCGTCCCGGCCTCGAGGGTGTCCCGGCCGAGCCCGGCGATCTCCCCGGGGGTGGGCCCCGCTCCCCCCTCTCCGAAGGCGGCCCAGAGGCGGGCGGCGGACTCGGGGATGAACGGAGAGAGCAGCCCGGCGACCGCTCGGACGAGCTCGAGGAGCGCCGCGAGGTCGCGCCCGCACCTCTCCGGGTCCTCCTTGCGCCGCTTCCAGGGCTCCGCCGCATCGAAGGCCCGGTTCCCCACCCGGGCGAGGTCCACCGCCACGCCGAGCGCCTCGCGGAGTCGGTAGCGCCCGAGGGCGCTCCGCCAGCGATCGCGATGCTCGGCGATCGTGGGGAGGAGCTCGGTCATCAGCTCGCCGCCCGCCCCCCCGGGGGGCACGGCGCCGTCGTAGTACTTCCCGGTGAAGGTCAGCACGCGATGCCCCAGGTTGCCGACGACATCGGAGAGCTCGTCGTTGTTGCGCTGGACGAACTCCTCCCAGGAGAAGTTCGCATCCTTCCCCTCCGGGGCGATCGCCGCGAGGTAGTAGCGCACGCGATCCGCCGGGTACAGGGCGAGGATCTCGTCGACCCAGACCCCCACTCCCCTCGACTTGGAGAACTTCTCCCCCGCGAAGTTGAGGTACTCGTTGGCGGGGATCTCGGCGGGGAGCTGGTACTCGCCATGGGCCATCAGCATCGCGGGCCAGATGACGGCGTGGAAGATGATGTTGTCCTTGCCGAGGAAGTGGACGATCCGGGTGTCCGGAGCCTGCCAGTAGGGGCGCCACGCTTCGGGGTCTCCCTGCGCCTCCGCCCACTCGCGGGTGAAGGAGAGGTAGCCGATGGGGGCATCGAACCAGACGTAGAGGACCTTCCCCGCCGCCTCCTCCAGGGGAACCGGGACCCCCCACGTGAGGTCGCGCGTGATGGAGCGGCCGGGGAGCCCCCCCTTCACGACCCCGAGGGCGAAGTTCCGGACGTTCTCCCGCCAGCCCTCGCGCCCCTCGAGCCACTCCCGCAGCTGCTCCTCGTAGTGGTCGAGTCGGAAGAACCAGTGACGGGTGGTCCGGGCCTCCGGCGCCGACCCGCAGGTCGCGCAGCGGGGAGCGCCGAGCTCGGTCTGCTCGAAGCCGTTCCCGCAGGCATCGCACTGATCCCCCCGGGCCCCCTCGCTCCCGCAGCGGGGGCAGGTCCCCTCCACGTAGCGGTCGGGGAGGAAGCGGTCGCAGCTCCCGCAGAAGAACTGCTCGGTGTCCTTCGCCTCGATGTCGCCGCGCTCATGGATCCTCGTGAAGAACTCCTGCGCGAGCTCCCGGTGCGGCGGGCTGATCGAGGTCCCGGAGTAGACATCGAACTCGATCCCGAGTCCGTCGAAGACCTCCCGCTGCACCGCCCGATACTTCGCGGTGATCTCCTCCGGGGTGACCTCCTCCGCCTGCGCGCTGATCGTGATCGGGACACCGTGGTCGTCGGAGCCGCAGACGAGGAGCGCGTCCTCGCCGAGGAGTCGGAGGTAGCGGGTGTAGATGTCCGCCGGGAGGTAGACCCCGGCGACATGGCCGAGATGCGGCTTGTAGTTCGCGTAGGGGAGCGCCGCGGTCACGAGGGTGCGCGCGTGGGATCCCGGCGCCTCGCTCACGCCCCGCCGCCCACGCCGGGGTCCGCGCCTGGAGGCGGCTGGTTCATGGCGGCCTGCTGCGCCTGCTGGACGCGCTGGGTGTAGGTCACCCGGAGCTGGTGGAGCACCTCACCGATGATCCGGGCCTCCTCCGCCGAGAGGTTCCCCCGGGTGCGCTCCTCGATGACCCCGAGCATGTCGACCGTCTCGCGCGCGAGGTCGAGGTCCAGGTAGCGCTGCCCGGTGTGGGGGTCCTCGGTCATGCCGAGGGCCAGCATCGCCTGACCGCCGATCGTGGAGATCAGTCGCAGGAGGGTGGGATCGGGCTCTCCCGCCTCGGTCGGGGCGGGATCCTCCGCGGGCTCGGGGGAGGGCGCGTCGCCGGTCTCCGCCCCACGAGGGGCGGCAGCAGGAGGACGGGAGGGCTCGAGCTGGGAGGCGATCTTCGCCTTCTCCTCGGCCGCTCGACGCTTCCAGTCGTCGTCGATCCGCTTCTTCTCGCGCACGAGGCTCTCTCCCTCCCGGCCCGACGGGGCGTGGCGCCCCCGGGACATGTGGGGGGAGGATACGACGGCCCCGGACCGATCCGCAAGGAATCCCCCGCAACACCCGGCCGAGCGGCCGGGAGCTACTCGGCGACCTCCTCCGTGCGCCGCCGGGCGGCGGTCGCGCGGCCCTTCTCGCGACCGCGGGCCGCGGCCACGAAGTCACGGAAGAAGGGGTGCGCCTCGATCGGGCGCGACTGGAACTCGGGGTGGTACTGGCAGGCCAGGAAGAAGGGGTGATCGGCGAGCTCGACGACCTCGACCAGGCTCTCGTCCGGCGAGGTCCCGGAGATCACCAGCCCGGCGTCGACCATCCGGTCGCGGTAGGCGTTGTTGTACTCGAAGCGGTGTCGGTGGCGCTCCGAGACCGACTCCCGCCCGTAGGCGCGGGCCGCGATCGTCCCCGGAACCACCGCGCACGGGTAGGCACCCAGCCGCATCGTGCCGCCCATGTCCTCGACCCCCTCCTGCTCCTCGAGCAGGGAGATGACCGGGTGGGGCGTGTCCTTCACGACCTCGGTCGAGCTCGCGCCCTCGAGCCCGAGCACGTTCCGCGCGAACTCGATGACGGCGGCGTGCATCCCGTAGCAGATGCCGAAGAAGGGGACGTCGTTCTCCCGCGCGAACTGGATCGCCCGGATCTTCCCCTCGAGCCCCCGGTCTCCGAAGCCGCCGGGGACGAGGATCCCGTCGACCCCGGAGAGATGACGCGCGGCGTCGCCGCTGGAGAGGTCCTCCGCCTTGACGCGACGGATGCGGACCCGGCAGCGGTTCTCGATGCCGCCGTGGGTGAGGGCCTCGTAGATCGACTTGTAGCTGTCGGTCAGCTCGATGTACTTGCCGACGACCGCGATCTCGACCTCGGACTGCGGGTTCCGGAGCCGGTCGAGCATCTCGAGCCACCGGTCCATGTTCCCCGATCCGTGCTTGAGGCCGAAGTGCTTGAGGATCAGGTCGTCGAGCCCCTGTCCGCGGAGGACGAGCGGGACCTCGTAGATGGAGTACTCGACATCCTTCTCGATGAGCACCGCCGACTTCTGCACGTTGCAGAAGAGCGCGATCTTGTCGCGGACATCGTCCTCGACGTCATGCTCGGTGCGGCACACGAGGACATCGGGTACGATCCCGATCTCCCGGAGCTTGCCCACGGAGTGCTGGGTCGGCTTCGTCTTGATCTCGCCCGCCGCGCGGATGTACGGGAGCAGGGTGAGGTGGATGAAGAGGACGTTCTCGCGCCCCTCATCGTGGGCGAACTGCCGGAGCGCCTCGAGGAACGGGAGGCTCTCGATGTCCCCCACCGTCCCGCCGATCTCGGAGATGACGACATCCACCTCCCGACTCGCCACCCGGGAGATGCACGACTTGATCTCGTTCGTGATGTGGGGGATCACCTGGACCGTCTGGCCGAGGTAGTCCCCGCGGCGCTCCCGCTTGATCACGGCGTCGTAGATCTTGCCGGTGGTGTAGTTGGAGTGCTGGCTGAGGTGAGCCGAGGTGAACCGCTCGTAGTGGCCGAGGTCGAGGTCGGTCTCGGCCCCATCGTCGGTGACGTAGACCTCACCGTGCTGGTACGGGCTCATCGTACCGGGATCGATGTTGATGTAGGGGTCGAACTTCTGCAGCGCGACCTTCAGCCCATGGCTCTCCAGCAGCCCGCCGATGGCGGCCGCCGTGAGACCCTTGCCAAGGCTGGAGACCACCCCACCGGTCACGAAGATGTACTTGGTCATCGAGCTCGAGCCTTCCCGAAGCGAACGAGAGCAGCACCCGACCTCCCCCGGGGGGGGGTCCTCGTCATTCCTTGGACCGCGCGGCGGCCCGGGACTCGCGGAACCTCGACACAAAGCGGGCGTAGTCCGCCTCGGTGTCGATGCCCCCCGGCCCCTCCTCGACCACCTCCACCCCGATCCCGATGCCTTCCTCGAGGAACCGAAGCTGCTCGAGGCGCTCTGTCCCCTCGAGGGGGCTGGGATCCAGCGCGCGGAAGCGCGCGAGGGCCCCGGGGAGGAAGCCGTAGATCCCCACATGCAGGAGCCACTCTTCGGGCGGCTCCCCCGAGCGGGGACGCGGGAGCGGAGCCCGCGAGAAGTAGAGGGCCCGATCGCGGCGGTCGAGGACGACCTTCACCCGATTCGGATCGAGCCACCCCTCCGGGTCCTCCCGTCGGGTCGCGAGGGTCGCGACCCCGATCCCATCGTTCCCCCCGCGACTCCGCTCGAGCCGCGCGAAGAGGATCTCGACGTTGTGGGGATCGATCTCGGGCTCGTCCCCCTGGACGTTCACCACGAGATCATGGCCGGGATCGAGGCCGAGGACGCGAGCCGCCTCCGCCACCCGGTCGGTGCCGGTGGGGAGCGCGGGATCGGTGAGGACCGCCTCGCCCCCGAAGCCCTCGACGGCCTCTCGGAGCTCGGGTCCATCCACGGCGACGACCACTCGATCGACCCCCCGGACCTCCTGACAGCGGGCATGAACATGCCGGATCAGGGGCCACCCCGTGTCGTCCCTGAGGAGCTTCCCAGGGAGGCGTTCGGAGGCGAGCCGGGCGGGGATGACGATCACGTGCGCCATGGAGCAGAATCCTACTCCGGTCCCGTCGGGGCTGCCAGACCTCCCCCCGGTTCCGCCGCAACTCCCGGCCCGGGGGGCGCCTCGGCGCATCCCTCGCCGACGGCGGACCGGTCAGGCGATGACCCGGTCGATCGTCTCCCGGTAGTAGTCCTCGGTGCGCTCGATGGCGGTGGCGAGGGGGAAGTGCTCCAGCACGTACTCCCGCGCCCTCCGGCCGAGGGCGGCCCGGCGCTCCGGATCGCGGATGAGGGCGGCGACCGACTCGGCGAGTTCCTCGTGGTCCTCGGCCCGGGCGAGCTCGCAGATCCCCGACTCTCCCAGCAGGGAGAGGACCTCCCCGGAGCCGGTCGCGACCACGGGGCGCTCCTGGGCCATCCCCTCGAGGAGGTGGATCCCCATCCCTCCCCAGTCGCTGACGAGGACCATCACATCCGAGGCGCGGTACACATGCTCGATCCCCGCCTGCGGGGTCGCGAAGGTCACGGCGTCCTCCAGCCCGAGGGCCTCCGCCTCCCGCCGGAGGCGGGCCTCGTCCGGACCCTCCCCGGCGATCATGAAGAGGATCTCATCGAGGCGCTGGCGGACGAGATGGGCGATCTTGAGGAACTCCTCGAACCGGCGCCCCCGCTCGAGGCGCCCGACCGTCCCCACCACCGGAATCCGCGTCGAGTCGCCATCCGCCGCTTCCGGCTCGAGCCGCGGCGCATCGACGCCGTAGGGGATCACGCGGATGAGCCCCTTCGCGATGCGGAGCTGATTCACGAGATGCTCCCGCACATCCTGGTTCACGGCGATCACGCCGCAGATCGTCGGCGGCAGGGGTCGGACGGCGTCCTCCGGCAACCACGAGTGGACCGTGTGGACGAGGGGCCGGTGCAGATCCCGCGTGACGAGGGAGCCGAGGCTCAGCCCCTCCCGCCCTCCGACCGCGTGGACGATCTCCGGATCGAACTCGCGGAGGAAGCCGAGGAAGCGCCGCTTCGAGTACCCCAGCGGATCCCGATGGTACTCGTAGACCTCGCAGCCGAGCTCCCGGAGCCCCTCCTGGAGCGGTCCTCCCATCCCCGCGACCTGAACCTCGTGACCCCGATCGAGGAGGCCGCGAATGAGCCCCTGAGCGTAGGTCGTCGGAGTCGACCAGGTCAGACGGCCGGTGGTGAGGAGGATCCGCATCGAGTCTCCCGCCCGGACTGGGGATGCAGGGGGACCGACACGGCCCCGCCTCCCGGCATGATAGGGAAGCCCCGGAGGAGGGACCAGTGCGCTCGAACCCGGCAACGGCTCGAAACCGGAGACGGGCGGCGCCATACTCCCCCGAGCCCCGGAAGATCGGATGCCTCATGTCCCTCTCCCCACGCCCCTCGGCCGTCGTCCTCTTCAGCGGCGGACTCGACTCCTCGACGATCCTCGCGATCGCCATCGAGGAGGGCTTCGCCCCGATCCCGGTCTCCTTCCTCTACGGCCAGAACCACGCCGTGGAGGTGGAGGCGGCCCGTCGCGTGGCGCGCTCTCTCGGGGCTCCGGCTCCCCTCGAGCTCGAGCTCCCCTTCGGCCGCATCGGAGGATCCTCCCTCCTCGGGGATGGCCCGATCCCCGCGGAGCCCCCGGAGGGGGCGGGCCGGGGCGGAATCCCGAGCACCTACGTGCCCGCCCGGAACCTCACCTTCCTCTCCCTCGCCGTCGGCATCGCGGAGGCGCGCGGAGCCCGGGACATCTTCATCGGGGTGAACGCCCTCGACTACTCCGGCTACCCCGACTGCCGCCCCGCCTTCATCGAGGCGTTCCGCCGCGCCGCGGATGCCGGCACCCGGGATGGATCGACCGCCGGAGATGCGGCGGACGCGGGCTGGTGGCGGATCCACACCCCGCTCCTCGAGTTGACGAAGGCGCAGATCGTCTCCCGCGGCCACGCGCTGGGGGTCGATCACTCCCTCACCCTCTCCTGCTACGACCCGACGCCGACCGGCCTCGCCTGCGGGCGCTGCGACTCCTGCGGGCTCCGGCGCCGCGGCTTCGAGGAGGCGGGGCTCGACGACCCGACCCCCTACGCGGAGTGACCGGGGAAACCGTCCGACACCCTCGCCCGGAGCGCTCCACGGCGGCTAGAATGCCCGATCGCCCGGACTGAGGCTCGCAAGACGGAGAGACGGGGAGCCCGGACCGACGGTGGGGAAGGAGCGGACATGGCGATGAGGATCCTCCTCACCGGAGGCGCGGGCTTCATCGGGAGCCATGTCTGCGACCGGCTGCTCGCCCGCGGGGATGAGGTGGTCGTCCTCGACAACCTCGACGACTACTACGATCCCGCCATCAAGCGGAGGAACCTCCGCGACGCGCGCTCCCGGGACGGGTTCACCTTCATCGAGGGGGACATCCGGGACGGAGAGCTCCTCGGGAGGATCGGTCGAACCCACGCCCTCGACGGGATCATCCACCTCGCCGCCCGCGCCGGCGTGCGCCCCTCGATCGAGCAGCCGACCCTCTACAACGATGTGAACCTGGTCGGGACGAGTCGGATGCTGGAGCTCGCGAGGGACTTCTCCATCGGGAACTTCGTGTTCGCCAGCTCCTCTTCGGTCTACGGCGAGCGGGAGGAGACTCCCTTCCGCGAGACCGACCCGGTCGACCACCCGGTCAGCCCCTACGCCGCGACGAAGAAGGCGGGGGAGCTCCTCTGCCACAGCTTCCATCATCTCTTCCAGCTGCCGGTCGCCTGCCTGCGCTTCTTCACCGTCTACGGGCCCCGCCAGCGCCCGGAGATGGCGATTCACCGCTTCACGCGCCGGATCGAGGCCGGGGAGACGATCCCCCTCTTCGGGGATGGCTCCTCCCTCCGGGACTACACCTACATCGACGACATCGTCGCCGGGGTCCTCGCCTCCCTCGACCGCAACGAGGGCTTCGAGGTCTACAACCTCGGCAACCATCGGATGGTCAGCCTCTCCGAGCTGGTCTCGGCGATCGGCCACGCCCTCGGCCGGGAGCCGATCATCGAGCGCCACCCGAGCCAACCGGGCGATGTCTCCCGCACCTGCGCGGAGATCTCCCACGCCCGCGAGCAGCTCGGCTACGAGCCCGAGACCCCGCTCGAGGTTGGCCTCGCCCGCTTCGTGGAGTGGTACCGCACCATCGGCCCGCCCGAGCCCCGAGAGGAGCGCGCGTGAGCAACCCAGCCCCCCGGACCCGACCGGTCCCCATGGTCGCGGTCGGCCCGGACGACGCGCAGGAGCGCGCTCTCTGGATCGAGGCGCTCTCCACCGCGATCGATGAGAGCTCCTTCTGCCTCGGCTCCGCCGTCGACCGCTTCGAGGCCGCCTGCCGCGACCGCCTCGCCGTCCCTCACGCCATCGGGATGAACTCGGGGACGGACGCGATCCGCCTCGGACTACAGGCGGTGGGCATCGGGGCAGGCTCCCGGGTCATCGTCCCCGCCTACAGCTTCTTCGCCACCGCGTCCTCGGTGGCGCACCTCGGCGCGACCCCGATCTTCGTCGATGTCGACCCCGGCACCGGGCTCATCGACGCGGCGGCGGCGGTGGCCGCGATGGAGGCGGGGGCGGATGCGGTGATCCCGGTCCACCTCTACGGGCAGGGGGCGGAGATGGAGACGATCCTCGCCGCGGCCGCCCGCACCGGCACCCGCGTCATCGAGGACTCCGCCCAGAGCTTCGGGGTGGAGTACCGCGGTCGGATGCTCGGCACGCTCGGGGACGCGGGGGCCTACAGCTTCTACCCCACCAAGAACCTCGGGGCCGCGGGCGACGCGGGGCTGGCGGTCTCCCGCGACGACGAGATCGCGGCGCGTATCCGCTCTCTTCGCGTCCACGGCGATGCCGGCGGCTACGACCACCGCAGCCTCGGCTGGAACGCCCGGATGGACGGGTTCCAGGGAGCCATCCTCTCGGTGAAGCTCGCCCGCCTCGCCGAGGTCGAGGCCGCGCGGGCGCGGAACGTGGAGGCGTACCTCGCCGCGCTGTCCGCCCACGACCTCCTCGAGCGGGCGCGCCCGCTCGATCGGACGCCGGGCTCCGCTCACTGCTGGCACCAGTTCATCGTGAGGATCCGGGAGCGCGAGCGCGTCCGCGACGCGCTCACCGGCGCGGGCATCGGCTCCGGGCTCTACTACCCGGGGATCCTCCCGACCCAGCCGGTCTTCTCCTCCCTCGGTCACCGCGCCGATGAGTTCCCGGCCGCCACGGAGCTCGCGGAGACCGCGCTCGCCCTCCCGATCCACCATCGGCTCGAGCCGGGGGACCCGGAGCGCGTGGTCGAGGTGATCGCAGGCGCCCTCCGCTGAACGCCCCGCCGGTGGAATCGGCGGATCTCCCTCGCCCTCCCGCCCCTCGACCGGGAAGATGGAGGGGAGGGGAGACTCCCTCGGAACGGAGAGACCGCTGAGCCCTGCCCGCACGAGTCCCGTCACCGCCACCCCCGAGGGGCCGCCTCCCCCGCGATTCGCGGAGGAGGTGCGGGATGGGATCGTCCTCTTCGACGGGGAGTGTGGACTGTGCAATCGCTGGGTCGACTTCGTCCTGCGCCATGAGCGGGAGCCACGGCTCCACTTCTCGCCCCTCCAGTCCCCGGCGGGGGCGGAGCTGCTGCGCTGGGCGGGTCTCCCGACCGAGGACTTCGACACGGTGGTCCTCATCGACGGGGAAGGGGCGCATCTCCGCTCGACCGCGGCTCTGCGCGTCGCGCGCCACCTCCGGGCCCCCCGCTCCTGGCTCCGCCTCGGGATGCTCGTCCCACGTCCGCTCCGCGACGGGGTCTACGGCGTGATCGCCCGACGGCGCCTCCGCTGGTTCGGGAGGCGGGAGAGCTGCCGCGTGCCGACCCCCGACATCCGCGATCGATTCCTCGACTCGGGGTAGCCGCGCATCCCGCGTCTTGGCTATGCTGCCCCCCGGCAGGAGGGCCCATGCACAAGTCCGCCCGGAGAGCGGTGTTCCTTTCCTCGATCGGAATGGTCGCGGCGGCGTTCCTCTACATGAAGGCGCTCGGCGACGGCGTGGGCTCGACCCGGACCGCCATCGCGGTCTACCTCGGGCTCGGCTCCGGAGTCGTCTTCCTCCTCGGTCTCGTCCTGATGCTCATCACCGCGCAGGATGTGGAGATGGAGGACGAGGACGAGGGGCTCTACGACCCCTACGGGGACCCGGAGCCGGAGCGGGTGGACGAGTACGCCCGATAGACTCCGCGTCGGTCCTCCTCAGAGGGTCGCCATGTCGATGTTGTTGAAGACGCGCTTGTAGAACTGCGCGTACTGGACCTTCCGCTCGAGCGCGTCCATGACGACTCCCGAGAAGCTGACCTTCTCGAACTCGTAGGCGCTCCCCAGCCCCCCCGGGCTGAAGACGTTCACCTCCATCAGCTTGTCGCCGACGATGTCGAGCCCGACGAGGAACATGCCGTCCGCGACCAGCTTGGGTCGCACGATCTCGGCGATCCGGAGCGCCCGATCATCGACGATCGCCTGCGCCTTCTTCCCGCCCGCGTGGAGATTGCTGCGGAGGTCTCCCCCGCTGCGGTTGCGCCGGAACGCGGCGTATCGCCCGCGGTGGCGGAGCGGCTGCCCGTTCATCATGAAGAAGCGCATGTCCCCCTGCTCCGCCTCCTTGAGGTACTCCTGGACGATGACATATCCATCGCGACTCACCGAGTCGATCATCTGGTTCAGGTTCGGGAGGTCATCCGGTCGAACGAGGAAAACGCCGGTCCCGCCGGAGCCCTGCACCGGCTTGATGACGACCGTCCCCTCCTCCTTCGCGAAGTGGCGGATCTCCGTCCGGTCCCGGGTGATCAGGGTCCGAGGGCGCACCTCCTCCGGGAACAGCTGGAAGTACATCTTGTTCATGGCGTTCGCGAGGGTGGTCGGATCGTTCACGACGACGACCCCCTGGCGCACCGCGAACTGGCCGAAGAGGATCCCGACGTTCTGCGCCCAGGGGCGCTTCACCGCGTCGTCCGCGGGGTCGCTCCGGAGCATGAGCACATCGAGGTCCCGGACCGAGATCCGCTCCTCGATGGCGGTCGGCCCCTGCAGGACCCGAAGGTAGCTGTCGAGGCTCTTGTACTTGCGCGGAGTGACCTGGCGGGCTCGCGCGCGGATCATGTCGTCCGGGTCGTAGGCGAAGTCGTTCGCCCCGATGAACCAGACCTCGTGCCCCCGGTTGGTGGCGGTGTAGGCGAGTCGGGTGGTCGTGTAGCCGGACTTCTCCGTCTGCACGTCGTTCACGAAGAACGCGATCCTCATCGAGGAATCCTCCGTCAGCGGGGCGTCGCCCCCAGGTCGTGGGTGATCAGTTGGGAAACGGTCGATCCGGCGCGGATGCGCTCGAGGCGTAGCCGGGAGATCCTCCCCGAATGGGACCGCGGGATCAACTTCGGGGGGATCAGGATCCGGCGCTCGAGGAGCTCCTCGACGAGGGGGAGGTGCGCCTGAGCGAACTTGCCCAGATAGAGGGTCTCGAGGTCCCCCCCCTCCCCCAGATGTTGGAGCAGGCGGCTGAGACCGCGGAGGTAGATCACATCCTTGAGGGCCCCCCCGCCCCGGTGGGCCCGCATCGAGGTGAGGAAGGCGGACCGGGGGGAGAAGCCGTGACCCTCGTGGAGGAGCCGGAAGGTCTCAACGAAGGAGCTCTCCCGGAGCTTCTCCCGGGCCGCGATCACCCGACCGGCCAGGAGCCGGAGCCGGGCCAGGGTCAGCCCTCCCACGAGGTACTCCCCGAGGACCGCGAGCCCCTCCTGCAGCTCCTCGTACCCGGCGAGCCCGGTGGCGAAGATGCGCAGCGGCTGCCGCTCCCCGTTGTGGAAGGTCAGGACATGGGTCCCCACCTCGTGAGCGACCAGCGCCTCCAGGCGCTCCGGGGGCAGCCGCAGGTAGCGGTCGACATGGACCCGGCCGCGGGAGACGAGGATCGAACCGAGATCGCGTCGAACCCGCACCTCGGAGTGGAACTCCGGGTCGAGGCGGCGGTAGTGGCCGAACTCCGAGCGGACCCGCCGGGCGAAGGCCTCCGCGTCGACCGCGCCATCGCCGCCGGCGTCATCGCCGGTGCCCTCCTCGATGACGGGGAGCGCGAGGATCTCCTCCGCCTCCCGCTCGGTGCGGGGGTCGATCTCACCGTAGAGCTGGAGCCCCGCGAGGAGGTGCTTCCGCCCTCCCCGCTGCTGGAGCATCGACAGGCGGACATCGAACTCGTAGCGCCGGTCCTCGTAGATCTGGCCGAGGGCCGGGTCGGCGATCCGCTCGATCGGGATCTCGTGCAGCCGCCGCTTGAAGAGTCCGGGATCGATCGGGATCGGCCGGTACCGAAAGCGCGGCTCCTGCCGAAAGCCGCCATCGCGGAACGCCTCCCACGACTCCTGCACGTTCGTCGGGGTGATGAGCATCAGGTAGTCGAAGCCGCTCGCGAGCTCCTCGAGGCGACGGTCCGCGTCGAGCACGGCGCGGACGATCCTCCGTCGCCCGAGGGCGAGGTAGCTCGTGGGGCTGCGCCTCGCCCGGATCTGGGAGAAGCGGTGGGCCGTGCGCCGCAGCGCCCTCACCAGCTGCCGGCGGAAGGAGCGGAGGACGAGAGGGTAGAGCTGCCCCTCCTCGTGCCGATACACCGGCGGCACCGAGACTCGGATCACGTGGACGCCGAGCTCCGCGAGGAGCTCCCGACCCATCAGCTCCACGATCGCGCCGGTCGCGCGGCTCGCGCGCTTCCGCTCGACCGTCGAGCCGCTGTGGCGGATCCGGATCCGCCCGAGGCCGCCGGCGAGGGTCGAGAGCACCTCCTCATCGGGGGCGAGAGGGTGCTCGGTGATCGTGAACCGGTTCCGCTCGCCCACGCTCGTGCGGGACCCCGCCCGGACCTCGACGACGAGGAGCGCCCCGAACTCCTCCACGAGAGTCCGCAGCACCGGGAGGAGGACTCCCCGCATCTCCTCCGGGTCGAGGGTCTTCGAGGGGAACCAGATCGACGCCTCCGACTTGAGGAGCCGCGAGGTCCAGGGGTCCTTTCGACCGGAGGGGGGCTCGTAGGCGAAGAGGAAGGGGAGGGGACGATCGACCTGGAGCTCTCCTCCCCCCGGCAGCTTCAGGCGCAGCGGGCGCCCGCCGTTCAGGGTGCGGTCGATCACCTCGGCGATCCGCGCCTCTCCCGGTCCCGGGGGGCCGGCGCCTCGGGGAGGGGGACTCAAGCGTCCCCTCCGCGGTCACCGATGACGCGCCGGAGGCTCGCGAGCAGCCCGGGGAAGGTCGAGCGGAGGGCGCCGGAGAGCGCCGCGATGCGCCCCTCGTCGGGAGCCCCGCTCCACTCGTCCATGAAGGTCTTCTTGAACTCGACGGCGAGCGCGACGCCCCGCTCGGGGTAGCGGGTGTGGGTCCAGAGCGGCACCTGTCCACCGCGGAACTTCACGTTCTCCCGCACATCACCCCCGGGGATCGCGCCGCTGTCGGCGAGGTCGGCGATGAAGCGGTCGATGAGCTCCCCCCAGCGCCCGCGATCGAGGGTGCCGGTCCCGAGGTTCACCTCCGGATTCGCGGCGGGATCCGCGGCGGGGCCCTCCGGAGACTCCCTTCGGTGGTTGTAGCTGTGGAGGTCGAGGAGGACGAAGCCCCCGTGTCGCTCCACCTTCTCGTCGAGGATCTCACCGAGCCGCCGATAGAAGTCCGCGTGCAGCGCGAGGGAGAGGTCGACCTCGCCTTCGGGGATCGCCTTGTTCCAGACCTCCAGCCCCCACGCATCGTCCGGGCTCCGGTAGACCGCGCGCTCGGGAGGTCGGTTCAGGTCCACCTCGAAGCGGGAGCGCTCCCCCACCAGCCAGGTCGGCGCGAGATGCGCCCAGCGATCGGTGAAGGGGTCCTCCTCGCGGAGGCGACCGGCGGCGTCGAGCGCGAGGTGGTCGTGGAGGGAGGGACGCACCGCGGAGCCGGCGTGCACCGCCACCGCCACCAGCGGACCCTCGCCCTGCCGCTCGCTCCAGAAGGTGGACACGGGCGACGAGCCGCCCGGCCCGGTCATCAACGACGGAGCTCCCGCCGAAGCTCGTCCGGCGTGATCGTCGCGGCGCCCCGCTTCATGACCGTGAGCCCGGAGGCGACGTTCGCGAGGCGACAGGCCTCGGGGAGCCCCGCCCCTGCCGCCAGGGCCAGGGTGAGGACGCTCGCCACGGTGTCCCCCGCTCCGCTCACATCGACGATGTCATCGCTGCCGTGGATCGGGATCTCGAGCGGCTCCGACCCCTGCGCGAGGAGCATCATCCCCCGGTTCCCCCGGGTGACGAGGAGGGCCTCCCCCTCCAGGCGGTCCCGGCACGCGAACCCCGCTTCGAGGAGCTCCGCCTCTCCGGGCGCATCGAGCCCGAACGCCTCGCAGAACTCGGACTCGTTCGGTGTCACGACGGTGAAGCCGTGGAAGTCGCCGAGGCGATAGCGGGAGTCGGCGACGGTGGGGACCCCCTCCCCCCCACGTCGGGAGCGGGAGCGGACCCAGTCGACCGCCGCCGGGGACGCGGCCGCGTAGCCGTAGTCGGAGACGATCCAGGCATCGACCTCGCCCCCGAAGCGCTCGAGGGTCTCGACGAGCGCCGCGGACTCCGCCGCGGTCGTCTCACGGTTCGGCTCACGGTCGATGCGGACCACCTGCTGCTTCACGGTGTGGACATCCCCGGCGAGGAGGCGGGTTTTCGCGACGGTCCGGTACTCATCGAGGACCCGAATCCCCCGGCAGTCGACTCCGGCCTCCACGAGGCGCCCGAGCAGTCGCTCCCCGATCGCGTCATCCCCGACGACCCCCACCGGGATCACGGTCGCTCCCAGGTCACGGAGGTTGGCGATGGTGTTCGCCGCGCCGCCGGGGATCAGCTCCTCACGCTCCTCCCGGACGATCATCACCGGCGCCTCCCGGGAGAGGCGGACCGGGCGACCGTAGGTGTAGAGGTCCGCGATGAGGTCACCGAGGACCCCGATCCGCAGCGAGGAGAAGCGATCCACGCGTGCGAGGGCCGCCTCGCCCCAGCCGGGCGCGGCGTCGTGTCCCATCGGCGCGTGCGCGGCGGGTGTGTTCACGACTCGGTCCTCCTCACTCCGCTCCGGGGCCCCATCGACCGCGCCCGACCCGGGGACCTCATCGGGTCGACTCCACCGACGGTCCGGCGTCGCGGTCATCTTCGCCGATGCCCTGCAACCGGAGCAAGCGGGCATATGCTCCATCCCGCGAGACCAGCTCATCGTGGGTCCCGCTCTCGACCACCGAGCCCGCCTCCAGCACGAGGATCCGGTCGGCGTGCTGGATCGTGGAGAGCCGGTGCGCGATGACGAAGGTCGTCCGCCCCTCGAGCAGGTTGTCGAGGGCCTGCTGGACCTTCCGCTCGCTCTCGCTGTCGAGAGCGCTCGTCGCCTCATCGAGGATGAGGATCGGGGCGTTCTTCAGGATCGCCCGCGCGATGGTGATCCGCTGGCGCTGCCCCCCGGAGACCTTCAGGCCCCGGTCCCCGATCACGGTGTCGAACCGCTCGGGGAGCGCCTCGACCTCCTCCGCGATGGCGGCGGCCGCGGCCGCGGCCCGGAGCTCCTCGTCGCTCGCCTCCGGCCGCCCGTTCCGGATGTTCTCTCCGATCGACGCGTGGAAGAGGAACGGATCCTGACCCACGATCGCGATCTGATCGAGGAGCGTGGAGCGTCGGCCGGAGCGCAGGTCCGCCCCGTCGATCCGAATCGCCCCCTCCGTCGGGTCATGGAAGCGGGCGAGCAGGTCGAGGAGAGTCGACTTCCCCGCGCCGCTCGGACCCACGAGGGCGATCGTCTCCCCGCGCCGCGCGGTGAAGGCGATGTCCCGGAGGACCCAGGGCTCATCCTCCCCGTAGCGGAACCAGACCCCGTCGAAGGTGATCTCCCGCTCGAGGGGCGGGAAGGCCGGCGCGCCCTCGGCGTCGTGGACCGTCGCCCGCTCGTCGAGGAGCTCGAAGATGCGCTCCGCTCCCGCGGCCGACTCGTTCACCGTGTTGTAGATCCGCGTCATCGCCTTGAGCGGCTGGTAGAGCCCGGTGATCCCGATGAGGAACATCGTGAAGTCGCCGATCTGAAGGGAGAGCAGCTCCCGTGAGATCAGCCAACCTCCGAGGAGGATCGCTCCGGCCGCGAGCAGGTTGTACAGGAACTCCAGCCCGCTCCGGGCGGTGACCTTCGCGCGGACCATCCGCAGGTTCGAGCGGACGAACCCGCCGTTTCGCTCCTCGAACTCCCGGCGCTGCGCCTTCTCCATCCCGAAGGCCTGCACCACGCGGATCCCCGACAGCAGCTGCCCCATCGTCTCCGTGACCTCGCCCAGCTTCCGCAGCGAGCTTCCGCCGTGCTTCTTGACCTTCCGCCCCGAGCGGAGAAGCGGCACCACGAGCACGAGGAAGAACGGGAGCACGAGCAGGGTCAGCTTCGGAGCCGCCCAGAAGGCGACGGTCAGTGAGGCCGCGATGGAGAGGGGATGCTGGATGAAGTCCCCGAAGAGGTAGCGCAGGGAGTTCTGCACCGCCCCGACATCGTTGGTGAGCCGGGAGATGAGATCCCCCGAGCGGCGTCCGCTGAAGAAGTCGACGCCGAGCCGGGAGAGGTGGGAGAAGATCGCGGCCCTCAGCGCCGCCACCGTGCGGACCTGGACGGAGTAGGCGAGGTACAGGCGCCCGTAGTTCGTCACGCCGATGACGACGGCGAGGAGCATGCCGAGGATCCCGATCGTCGCGAGCAGCGGGAAGAGGCTCCCCTCCCCCTCCTTCCAGGAGTAGGAGAGGGGAATCGACGCGCCCTCGACGGCGGTCAGCTCGAAGGGGGGCGCCCGTTGCTCCGGCAGGAGCACCACGAGCTCGTCGAACGAGACCTCCTCGTGCCGCGCCCCTCGGACGGAGCGGTAGGAGAGGCTCCCGTCACGGATGACGCCGCGCCATGGGGTCGCGCCGTCCTCCCCGGAGGGTGGCGGCTCCGGGGCATCCACGACCTCTCCGGCCGAGACGGAGAGCGCGACCGCAGCATCGCTCGAAGAGTAGGAGCGGGGGATCCGCACCTCGCCGGGGACGAGGGGCAGGACGAGGCTCTCGAAGGCGCGGGTCGCCTTCCCCTTCTCGGCGGTGGGATCCCCCGGTGCGGCGAGCCCGTCGACCACCAGACCGACGAGCCCGGCCCGGGCCCCGTTCGCGGCCGCGTAGACCGACATGAGGAGCAGCACCACGAGGAAGGTCCGCCAGTGCGGGAGGGCGTAGGAGAAGACCCGACCCATCGTCCGGGCGAGGCTGGGCGAGGGGCGCGGCGTCACTTCGGTCACGCGACCCCCTCGCGCTCTTCCCATGCCTTCGCCTGCTCGACGAACTGGTACGCCGCGAGGAGGACCGCCACCACGAACCCCGCGACTCCGTCCCGAAACCCCTGCGCCTTGATGTAGCGGTTCCAGAAGACGCCGCCGCTGGCCCGGAGCCACCGCAGCGGCCGGGGAGGCAGCGCGGGCCGCTTCCTCAGCCCGGCGGACTCCCCCGCCGCGAGGGCGGGAGCGGACTGGGTGGTGTAACGGTTCATCTTGGCGACGAACTCGTGGATGGAGCGATGCGCGAAGTGGACCACGGCGCCCTCCAGGCGCCCCACCTCCCCGTCCACCGCCGGTTGGGCGTGGATCCGGCCCGGGAGGTAGCGCCCCCGCCCGGCCCGGAAGAGGCGGAGATGTGCATCCCGCCAGCCGCCGTGCCGCATCCAGCGACCGAAGACGTAGTGGCGGAAGGGGATCCGGAAGCCCGCCTCGATCGGATCCTCGCCGAGGCGGCGGAGGAGCTCGTCACGCAGCTCGATGGGGACCCGCTCGTCGAGGTCGAGCACGAGGATCCAGCCCTCGTCGATGGAGTCGATCACCTGCTGGCGGGCATCCTCGATGAGGCCCCCGGGCGGAATCTCCACGACCTCCACCCCCGCCTCCCGGAGGGCGACATCGGTGCCATCCCGGGAGCCGTGATCCCCCACCACGACGCGGTCCGCGAACGCGACCGACTCGACCCACCCGGGGACATAGTCGATCTCGTTGCGCGCGGTGGCGACGATGGTGATCGAGGGAGTGGCCGCCGGGGCGGCGGGCTCGGCTGGACGGTCGATGGGGGGACCTCCGCGGACGGTGGGAGCGAAGAGCCCGGCGCACCCTGCGCGGGCTCCTGGATCGTGCATTGTGTCCGAGGGGGAACCGGGGGACAACGGCACCCCCTCACGATCCGGGCCGGATCAGTTCGGAAGTCCATGCAGCAGCGTTGGATGTGACAAAAGTTGTCACCCCGGGCAGCGTAGACGAACCCTCGCGGCGTGGGAGAATCGGGAAGCCTCCTCTCCCCACGCCCCCGACCCCCGCGCGGACCACCATGCCCCTTCATCCGATCCCGACCCAGCCGCGGCCCCGCCGGGTGCGAGCGCTCGCTCGCGCCCTCCTGCTGGCGTGCCCGATGCTCCTCGGCCCGGCGCTCCTCGGAGCCGGGCTCTCCGGGGGGGGCCCCGGAGCCACGGCCGGCGCGACCGACCTGATCTGGTGCCCCCCCGCGGTGCACGGCGGGCCGGTGGCGAGCGACCTCGCGATGCAGGCCGCCCTGATCGATCGGGGACGGGTGGTCGTCCGCTGCGACTCTCTCGTCGGGTTCGACCTCGGGGGCTACGAGTCGGTCTGGGTCTTCCTCGGCGTCTTTCCCCACAACCACCCCCTCACCTTCGCCGAAGGTGTCGAGCTGCGGGACTACCTCCTCGGAGGGGGACGGCTCTACATCGAGGGAGGCGACATCTGGGGCTACGACATCCTGACCCCGCTGAACGCCATCGATGGCATCGCCGCCTCCGCCGATGGCGGCTCCGACCTGGCGCAGGTGGTCGGGGTGGATGCGAGCCCCGGGCCCGATCTCTCCGACCTCGCCTCCGACTACAGCGGAGAGAACTTCCATCTCGACCACCTCCACGGTGATCTGCCCGGCGCGACGACCCTCTTCACCTCCGGTCCCGGCGGCTACGGGGTCGGCGTCCTTCACCGGGGCGGGGACTCCGGCCTCGCGGACTTCCGCGCCATCGGCGCCTCCTTCGAGTTCGGCGGCTGGACCGAGGACCCCGACCTGCTCCTCGAGGTCCTCCTCATCGCCCTCGACCTGATCCCCGACTGCCGGGGGCTGGTCCCGCTCTCCCCCGCCTGCTCCCTGCGCCCCCAGGGGGTGGAGGTGAGCTGGGCGCTGCCCGCCCTGTACGAGGAGCTCGAGGTCCTCCGGGATGGGGAGAGCATCGCGATCCTCTCGCCGACCGTGACGAGCCACCTCGACATCGCGCCGCCGGCCGGGGTCCGCTCCTACACCGTGGTCGCGCGCGACGCGATCGGCTGCGAGGCGCCCTCGGAGCCCGCGGAGATCGAGGTCCCGGTCGGGCTCCTGCTCCGCCGGGGTGATGTCGACGCGAGCGGCGGCATCGACATCGTCGATGCGGTCGAGCTGCTACGAGGGCTCTTCGTCCCCGGCACCGTGCTCGCCTGTTCGGATGCGGGGGACTTCAACGACAGCGGGCACCTGGAGATCACGGACGCGATCTCCCTGCTCTCCCACCTCTTCGCGGCGGGCCCCGCCCCGGCCCCACCGGTCGGAGATTGCGGCGTGGATCAGAGCGAGGACTCGCTGCCCCCCTGCGACCTCGAGTGCACCCCCTGACGCACACTCCCGGTCCCGCTCCCCCCGCGCGCCGCCTCAGCGGTCGTCGCTCCGGTCGCGCGCACGCTTCTTCGCCTGGAGCAGCTGCGAGGTCACCGATGGAGAGTCCTGGGGCTCCTCCCTCTTCTCCTCCACGCCGGCGGCGCGGCCCTTCCCGATCACCGGAGGAGGGGGCTCGGCCGCGGTCTCGAGGTGTCGGTCGGGCGCTTCGCCCGAGGAGAGGACGCCCGCCGCCGGCACCGGCTCCGCCGCACCCCGGCGGCGGCCCACGGGACGGAGCAGGGTGGTCCAGTTGACGGCGACCCTGCGCAGGAAGATGTCCACGACCAGGATGAGCAGGGCCCAGCGGACGAGGGGGGACCAGGCAGGCTGCGGATCCCGGCGGACCTGAAGCCCCTCCCGACGGAAGACATCCTCGTCGGGGGAGACGATGCGCCCCCCGCTCGCCTGAGCGATCCGCTCCAGCTCGGCGAGGTCGCTGCGGAGGTAGCGGTACTCCCGAGGGTAGGCGACGCTCAGTCCGCTCGTCGAGCTCCCCCGGATGCCGCCGGGGCCTTCGAAGGAGTAGATCACGAGATACCCGCCGGAGGCCTCCGCCCGGAACGAGCCCTCGTAGCGCCCCGGTCCCACCTGCTGCAGCTCGAGGTCCTGCTCTCGGAGCTCCGGATCGAGGATCCGCGCCTCGATCGCGAGCCCATCGATGAACCGTCCCTCGATGTCGATGGCATCGACCTGGAGGGTCCCGCGCTCTCCGTCGAGCACATGGGAGCTCTCCAGAATGTCGGAGCGCTCCTTCCGGGAGACCGACCGGATCAGCTGAGCCCAGAAGGTCTCGAACCCCTCCCACTCGACCCAGTCCCGGCCCCACCGGCCCGTCGCATCGCTGGTGAACGCGGCGACCACCCCCAGGCCGTAGCGCCATTGGGCGAGGACCGGGTCCTCCTCATCGCTGACGAGTGCCACCTCCGCGAGAGGCTTCTCCGTCGTCAGTACGGTCCCGTGGAGCGGCGGAAAGCCGGAGAACCCGCGGACCGCTTCGACCGGCGTGCGCAGCGCCGGGGTGAAGGAGACCTCACGAATGAGATTGCGGCGGATCTCGATCGCCTCGCGGAAGAAGATCTGGGGGAGCTGCCTCGGATCATCCGCCCGGTAGTACCGACCCCCGGTCTCCAGGGCGAGGAGCTTCAGGACTCCGGTGTCGCGACCTCCGTGCGGCTGGATGCAGACGGTGGAGACCGAGATCCCCGCCTCCTGAAAGCCCTGGAGCGTCTCGGCCGCCGGCTGGGTCGGGTCGCCATCCGAGATGATGACCATGTGCTTCGAGACCGCGGGGGCGTCGATGAGCCCCTGGAGGCCGAGCGCCATCGTCGGCGCGAAGCTCAACATGTCCGCGGGCTGGAGGGCGCGGACCTGCGCGATGAGACTCTGCGGGTCCCCCACCCGCTGCAGCGGGATTCCCCAGCGATCCCGACCGAACGCGTCATAGAGGAGGACCCCCACCAGGTCCTTCGGGGTCAGCGCCTCGATCGCCGCGGTGGTGATCGCCTTCGCCCACATGTTGCCCGCCTCGAACTCGCAGGTGTGCAGGATGATCGCGAGGGCGCCGTTGGGGATCTCCTTCCGCTGCCGGATGTCGAGCTCGACCGGGAGGGCGCGCTCGATGGCCGTGCCCCGGTAGCCCCCCGCTCCGAAGGTGTCGGGGGAGCCGATCATCAGCAAACCGACCCCGAGGCTCCGGACCACGCCGTGGATCGCCTCGATGGAATCGGAGCCGAGAGCGAACGCCGGGACATCCGCGATGACGATGGAGCTGTAGGGGAGGAGTCCGCGCGGTCCCGAGGGGACCCCCTCCGGACCGACCACCTCGCAGTCGATGCGCGAGGCGGCGAGCGCGTCGAGCAGCGGTCGCTGGGCCGCGGGATCGGCGGTGATGAAGAGCACGCGCGGGGGCCCCACGACGCGCGTGAAGCCGTGGCCGATGTTGTTCCCCGGCAGGGTGTCGCGTCCCGCGGCGGGGGTGAGCTGGACGCGGTAGGTCGAGGAACCCTGCTCCGAGCGGACCCGACTGAACTCCACCCGGTTCTTGCCGGCGGCGAAGTCGACGATCCTCTCCTCCACGAGGCGCTCATCCTCGTAGAGCTGCACCGTCCCCTCCCCGGGGAGGTCGGAGTCGATGACCGCCTCGACGAGGAACGGCTCCTCCGGATGAACCTCGGAGGGGACCCGGAGATCCTCCACCAGGATCTCCCGGTCGTAGCTGTACTCCACCGGGATCACATCGATGACCGCGCCGGTGGAGGCGAGGTTCCGGGCCGCCCGGAGGGTGTCTCCCTCGGTGGCGTTCCCATCCGTGATCAGGACCACCCGCCGCCGGCCGGTGGCATGGGAGCCCGTGAACATGCTGTCCGCCAGGCGGAAGGACTCGGCGATGTCGGTGCCCTCCCGGTCGACCCGGATCGCCGTGGCGGGGCGGAGGACCCGGTCGGGGAGCACCTCCTCACGGGCGTCCCGGCCGAAGGAGATGAGACCGATCCGGTCATCCTCCCCGGTCGGCTCCTGGCGGGCGATCCGGGCCACGATCCGGTCCGCCTCGACGGAAGGGACCGAGACGGAGTGATCGCGCAGGACCACGACGGTGACCCCCTCCCCCTCCTGCACCCACGCGAGGCCGCCTAGGGCGAGGCAGAGCAGGGTGAGCACGAAGAGCCGAAGCCCGAGGGTCACCCGGGCGAGCTCGGGGGGCTGGCCGGCGAGGCTGCGGCGGGCGATCCGAACGGTGGCGATCGCGAGCACGAGCAGCAGGAGGAGCACCCAGGGGCGCTCCAGGGTCAGGGGAACGCCGAAGATCATCCGCCGGCCTCCCCGCCCCCGGTGTCGGGCCAGATGAAGCTCTGGATCCGATGGTTGTTCGTGTCCGCGACGACCACGCGATGGCCCTCACGCTCGGCCCGCACCTCGACCCCGCGAGGGGTCGCAAGGCGGCCGCTGCCGGTCCCGGGGCCGCCGCAGGCGCCGAGGAACCTCCCGTCCGAGGTGAAGCGTTGGACCCGGTTCCCCTGGAAGTCGACGACATACAGGGAGCCATCCGGCGCGGCGGTGATGTCCATTGGGAGGAGGAACGATCCCTCCTGCTCCCCGATCCCGCCGAAGGACGCGACGAAGGTCCCATCCGCCCGGAAGCGCAGCACCCGGTGATGCCCGCAGTCGACGACATAGAGATCGCCATCCTCTCCGACGGCGAGTCCTTCGGGGCGAAGCAGCTCGCCCTCGCCGTCCCCCCGACGCCCGAAGAAGCCGAGGTAGCGACCGTCGCGCTCGAAGCGGTGGATCCGGTCCCGCTCGCCGTAGTCCGCGACGAAGATCGTCCCATCGCGACCGACCGCCACGCCGCGCACGATCTCGAGATCGAGGTCCTCTCCGAATCGACGCAGCTCACGTCCGTCGGGGGTGAACTCGATGAGGCGGGCGTAGTGGGTGTCTCCGACCAGAATCGTCCCCCACGGGGTTGCGGCGCAGTCGATCGGCTGCCCCTCCTCGATCTCCGGCATGCGCCAGCTCGTCCGGAAGCGCCCGTCGGGGTCGAAGGTCTGGAGGCGTCCGCTCCGGTCGATGACGACCGCGGTGCCGTCGGAGAGGAGGGTGATCGCGCGGGGCTGATGGAAGCTGCCGATCCCTTTCCCCGGCCCACCGAGGACGAGAGGGTCGGGCAGGGGAGAGGTGCCATCGTCGGAGGTGCACCCGACGGCGATGTTCAGGAGCAGCGCGCCAAGGAGCGTCGACGGACCCCGGAACCGCTGCAGCTTCGCCCGACCCGCGGATCGCATCGAGGTCTGCCCCCTCCACCCGGGAGGCCGGCCCGGCGCGCGGGCACAGCTCCCGATCCCCCTCTGCGCGGCCCCGAAGGCGCGGCGACGACACTGCGGCGACAACACTGCGGCGCCAGGCTGCGGCTTCGACTCTTCAGCGGCGATCAAGGCGCGGGCTCAGTCCCCCTGGACCCGCTCGTTCAACTTCTCGAAGTACTCGCGCGCGACCTTCCGAAGCTCGGCCGGGATACGCTCCCGCTCGAGGCTCTCCTCGGCGAGCCGCTGGCTCGATCGAACCGTCTCCGCGAGCTCCACGCTCGACTCGCCGGCCGGGGCCTCGCCCTTCTCGAGGAAGCTGCCGATCATCTCTCCCTGATGCTTCCGCCCGGTCAGGGTCTGCAGCTCGGTCTCGGTCTCCCCGGGCGCGGACTCCGGGGGGGTGCCGCCCCCTCGTCCCCGCGGACCCGCACCGGAGCCGGCGCCCGCACCGGGGGCGCCGCTGAACCCGACGCCCTCTCCGCCACCCGCCGCCTCGGCCGCGGGCGACCCGCGCATTCGTGTGTGGACAAGACCTTGCCCATCGGAGTCGCCGCTTCAGGTGCCGCCGGAGCGCGCCTGGCAGGTCCCCGCCAGGCAGTCGGGGCAGATCTTCGGAGGGGGTCCCGACTTCCACTCCCGGGGGAGCTGCGCGAGCTCATCCTGAGTGAACTCGATCTCGGCCTCGATGGAGTCGAGGAGCTTGCTCTCCCGCATCAGCCGCGCGAGGCGCTGCAGCTGGTCCGCGCTCTCGCCGAGCTTTCCGCTCGCCTCGGCCCCATCCCCCGAGCGAAGACGCGAGAGCGCATCCCCCACCCCCTTCGAGAGCTCGGGGAAGTGACTCCCGAGGGATGACGAGAGCTTCGCGAGGTCCCGGGAGAGCTGCTCGCGCTCCTCCCCCGCCGCACCGCGGAGGGACTCCGCCATCTTCCGCAGCGCCTCGGCCGCGCGCTGGGGGCTCCCGTCGGAGAGAGCCTGCTCCGCCCGGCGCCCGAACTCGGTCTCCATTCGCTGGTCGATCCCCTGGAGCGCGCGCACCTGCTCCTCGACTCCGCGGAGGAGATCCCCCTCCTTGAGGAGCTCCGCCCGCTCGCGCAGCTCCTCCAGCTCGGCGAGCGGGCGGCGCACCGCCTCTCGGGGCGCGCTCTCCTTCGGCACGACGCGCGGCCGGGCGAGGTCGGAGAGGAGCTCCCGGGTCTGCTCGCTGATCTGCTGCGCCTCCGCGAGGGTCGCCATCTCGGCGGCTCGCTCCCGGAGCCGCTCGTCCTCCCGCTCGATGCGACCCCTCTCGCGCACCTCGGCCTGGCGCTCCGCCTCCCGATCGAGGAGGTCGAGCGAGGGCAGGAGCGCGACGACGATGAAGAGGAGGAGAGAGAGGCCCCCGGCGAGTCGCAGGCTGCGCGGCCGCTCGAGTGGGATCGCGCGGCCGACATCGACTCGGGAGGCGTACGCTTCACCGTCGGCGAGGAGGAGCCGGACGAGCTCGGGAGACTCGCTCGCGCCCTCTCCCTCGAGGAGGTGCATTGTCGAGAGGCGCTGCTTCAGCTGGTGATGCTGCTCGACGCGGAGCAGCGCCGCGAGCGCGCTCCACCGCCGCTGGAGGGCCGCCGTGAGCGCGCCGAGGCCGACGCCAGAGAGGACCACTCCGGGGAGGACCATCGGGAGGGAGCCGGGGAGACCGAAGAGGCGCTGGGCGACGACCCAGAGGAGCGCCGTGGCGAGCCCGAGCACGAGTCCGCGGCTGGCACCTCGATAGAGGTGCAGCAGGCGCAGTCGGGCGACCGCGCGTCGAACGACCTGTCGCAGCTGGTCCTGCACGGGGCTCCTTCGGGTGATGGGCGACCGATCGACCGACTTCACGCTCCGCGCTTCGACCCGCGTCGACTCCCGCGCGACGGGAGGGGCGTGGGGATCCTCGGGCGATCCCCCCTCAATGGTACGGAGAACCCTTCCACAGGGCCACCGGTGCTCCCTCCCCAGCCCCTCGGGGACTCAGCGGAGTTCTCCATCGGACTCGGGGTCCGCCGGACCTCCCGAGGCGCGGAGCTGACGAAGGAGCGCGACGAGGCCGATCCCGGCGTTCCCCGTGTAGATGGCGAGCCATACGGGGGAAGGGCCCTCCGTGAAGGAGACCCACGCGCCCAGCGCCGATCCGAGGAGGACGACGAGCCCGGCGAGGGCGCAGGGGAGGGATCGACCGCGGTTGAAGAGGCCGAAGAGCGCGAGGAGCTCCGCCACCAGCACCCCGAGAAGGAGGAAGCCCATTCTTACACGACTCCGTTCCTGCCTGTCCTCAGGGAGCGTGGCCCTGAGATGATGAACCACGGATGGGACCGCTGCGGTGGGAGCAAGAGCGTTGCCATCCCCGGGTCTCCAGCCCACCACGGGGGAGTTCGATCAGGGGGTCGGGGC
>Ga0181579_10000054_pt1 | contig 71141 bp, 70 predicted proteins | sample 071ome_24_FD_132996 | JGI IMG/M metagenome (GOLD analysis project Ga0181579, IMG submission 132996) | Coastal salt marsh microbial communities from the Groves Creek Marsh, Skidaway Island, Georgia - 071402CT metaG (megahit assembly) | ecosystem: Environmental > Aquatic > Marine > Intertidal...
CATCCCGCTCGGCACCGAAGACCGGGAAAAAATCCTCAACGGCAATGTCAAGAAACTGCTAAAGATGTGATCAGAGTGGCTCGAGTTCATCCGTCATCACCGGGCTTGTCCCGGTGATCTCCCGACGATTTGAGCTCGTTGGCAAAAGATGCCCGGGACACGCCCGGGCATGACGAGATTGAACGAGTGACCGTCGGCCTCTTCCCGACATAGGCGCTCACAGAACCAGCTTCATCCCGGTGTGCGTCGCCTCGAACCCAAGCCGTTCGTAGAACCGGTGCGCGCCGTCGCGGCGCAGATCGGTGGTGAGCTGCACCAGGACGCAGCCGCGCGTGCGGCAGTGCTCGATTGCCCAATCGAAGAACGCCGCGCCGTGGCCTCGCCCTCGTAAATTTGCAGCGATGCGGACGCCTTCGATCTGGCCACGCCAGGCCCCTTTGCGCGTCAGACCGGGGATGAAGGTCAGCTGCAGGCAGCCGATTATCGCGCCATCGAGTTCGGCTACCGCCATAACCTGGTTCGGGTCGTTATCGAGAGTCTCGAAAGCCCTGATATAGCCGTCATGAGCGGTAGCGACGCGTCGTCGCGTGTTGCTCCAATGGCATCATCGGCGAGAAGCGCAACGATGCTTTCGAGATCGGCCCGCCTTGCGGCGCGAAAGACGGGCGCGTCCACTCTCAGGCTTGCGCGGAAAGAAACGCCTTTAGCTCCGCCGTGAATTCATCGGGGCTATCGATGGTCGACAGATGCCCCGCGTCGGGGATGATTTTGATTTCCGACCCCGCGATCCCGTCCCGGATGAACTCGGATTCCGCCATGGGCGTCGCATCGTCCGAATCGCCGATCACGACCAGCGTGGGCGCTTTAACCGCAGCGCGGTCGTCGCTGGCGTCATAGGTGAAGATCGCCCGCACCGTATCGACATAGGCCTTCGGCGGGCATTTGGAGATTTCCTCAGCCAGCTCATCGAGCTTTTCGATCGGCGTGCTCGGCATGAGCCGGTCGCCGGCATACTGGCTTCCGAATTCCAGCATCGAGAGATAGGCGACCGCTTCTTGGGTAGCGTAAATCCGGTCTTCGGCGCCGGGCCTCACCCGGGCGAAGGAATCCGCCAGCACCATCGACAGGGCGAGATCGGGCCAGCGCCTGTTCATGTTGAGCGCGATCGGTCCGCCCATCGACAGCCCGACGATGTGGCATTTTTCAATGCCCAGATGATCCAGCACCGCCTTGTGATCGGCAGCAACGTCCTCGACCGTGAAGGTCCCTTTATAGGAGCTCGCGCCATGCCCGCGGCAATCGACTGCGATACAGCGAAAATCCGATTTCAGCGCCGCGATCTGGTCGCGATAGAGATAGCTGTTGGTGCCGAGCGAATGGATGAACAGGACAGGCGGGCCGTCCCCTTCGTCAATATAGAAGATGGTCTCGCCGTTGGTTTCGAGCGTCGGCATTTTTGATCGATCCCCTTTCTGTTTGCTGCGCCGGCCTCTCAGGCCGCGTCCGCCATGATCAGTTCGGTGCCCATCGTCGTGCAGCGACGCAACAGGCGCGTTTCGGACGCCGGGAAGTCGGTGCGCGCGTGGCACGAACAGTAATTGTCCCACATGATCAGATCGCCCCGGGTCCAGACATGCTCCATGATGTTGTCGGGGGCTTCCGATATTTCATAAATCGCGGCGAGCGTATCGTCGCTTTCTTCCTTTTCCATGCCTTCGATCCGCGCCGTCATCAGCCGGTTTACGTAAAGCGCGGTGCGGCCGGTCTCCGGATGCCGGATGAAGATCGGCTGCCAGCGGTGGTGAATGCCGGTTAGGTCGCCATCGACATCGACCGTTCTAGTCTGATCGTAATCGTAGACCTGGATCGCGCGCTTTCCGGCGAGCGACTGTTTCAGATGCGCCGGCAACAGGTCGTAGGCCCGGTACATGTTGCTGAACCTGGTGTTGCCGCCCGTACTCGGCAGCTGCAACGCATGCAGATAGGTGCCTTTATGCGGCTTCGGCATGTAGCACATGTCGTGATGGAAAAACATTTCCCCATCGGGCAGCGAGGCGGCGTAGTTGCCTTCCTCGTCCTTGATATTGCCGACCATCATGATGCTGGGGTTGAAGTCTGCGCCTTCAGGTCGGCGCTCCTCCGACCGCGACCGCACGCCAAGCTCGCCGAAATTGGCAGCGAAGGCGAGTTGCTCATCCATCGTCAGATCCTGCCCGGGATAAAGCAGCACCATGTGTTCGTGCCAGGCATCAATCAGCGCCTGTTTCGTCAGTCCGTCGAGCGGTTGGGAGAGATCGATCCCTGTCACACGGGCGCCGAGCGCCGCGTCGAGCTTTTCGATCTTGAGATCGGATGCCAGCGATGTCGCCATGAACCTGTCCTCAGCTTGCCGGTTTGTCATTCAATGCCATGATTGCGGCATTATAGGCGTTGTTGGGCGACAACACCAAGATCGAGGCGAAAATGATCCCACCGGAGAGCAACAGGGATAGCGACAGGCTGAAGGACATCGCCTTCTCGCTCCGATCGCTGGTCGCTGAACAGCCGGACGACCCCGAACTCGCTCAGGAAGCGCTCGATTTCCTTGCACTTGTCGCCGGGCTGAAACCGGTCTTCGTTGCCGGGCGGGGTTCCGGTGTCGATGAGGGCTGGCAGGCGGCTATCGGCGCCATGGCAACAGCGGCGGGGTTCGTCGTCCGGCAAGGTCCCTTATGGGACGCAACGCCGTGGCAAATAAACGCCCGAAACATCCGGGTTCCGGACTGGTACCGCAACCATTGCCGCACCGAACTGTCGGGGCATCGGGCGATCTATGTCTGCCGCCGCGGCCCCGACGCGGACGACATCGACAGGATCAATGCGGCGGAGGGAAAACTGACCATAGCCGAAGAGACCCGGCTGCTGGGCTATCCCGACTGCTGCGTCGCCGCCCATTACGACCGCGCGCTGCGCTATCACCGGGCGACCCTGTCAATGCTGCGACGCCATGCCGGCGGCGATGAAAGCCGGATGCTGAAACTGCTCGAAGGTCATGCCAACATGGCGCCCGCGACGGAGGAGGAAATCGACGACCTGGACGCCGCCTTCGACATCCGACCGGCGCCGTTCGGGAGCTGGAACCTGTGTACGCGGTGCGCGGGGAACGCCGATAGTCCGTCGGCGGCGCTTTCGGCGCGCTATCTGGACCTTGCCGGGAAAACGGAACTCGTGCCCCTGCTGACAGGCTAGTTCCGCGCCAGCGCCATGTTGGCGGCGGTCAGCACGCGAAGCCCGTCTTCGTCGACATAATAGGCCAGCGTCCGGCTGACCTGTTCGATCACGTCCTTCAGCCCGCCCTCGTCGAGCTGCTCGAGCGCGTGGCGCGCGGACGGGCCGCCGGCGGCGAGCGCCTCGACGAATTTGTCAGGCGAGGCGAACCGGGATTCCAGGGTCTTCCGGACGACCGAGATATCGCCGAATCCGGCCTCCTGAAGCGTATCGCCAAACGCCATCGGGTCACCGAAGGAATAGGGAACCTGAATGCCGGACGGATCGACATCGTGCGATTCCAGCGCCTTCGCCACCGCGCCGTGCGCCGGGCAAAGATCGAGCGAACAGTAAACGGACAATGCCAATCGGCCGCGGGGGGCAAGGACCCGCCTGATTTCCGCCAGCGCCTTCGGCCTGTCGGGCAGAAACTGAAGCACCTGGTTGCCAACGACGACATCGAACGAACCGTCCTCATGAGCCAGGTTCTCGACATTGTCGAGTCCCCACTCAACCGCGGCGGCATCGTCCAGATTGCGTGCGCAGGCAATCATCCCTTCGTTGATGTCGGTGGCGACGACCCGACCGCTGTCGCCGACTATCTCCGCCGCATAGCGCGCAGCCGCACCGGTGCCGCAGCCGATATCGAGCACCCGCTCGCCCGCTGACACGCCGGCATGGTCGACCAGCGCCCGCGACCACGGCCCGAAGATGGTCGGAAAAAGAAGGTGCTCGAACGCTTCCGCGGCGGATGTATCGACAGCATTCATGAACAGGCCCTTTCCCTCTCGCTCGCAGTCCGGTGCGGCGGACGAAAACTAGGATCAATGCGGCGAGTTCGCAACGGAAACGCCCGCCTGCAGGATGCAGACGGGCGTTTGATCGTCGTCAGGTACAAGCCGGTTCAGGCAGCCTTCTTCTTTGCCTTGCTTCTGGGTTTCGCATTCAACAGACCGGCGCGTTCGAGCACGCCGTCGAGGCGTTTTTCGAGCTCCTTGCTTGCCGGCATCATCGGCAGGCGATGCTCGTTCTTCGGCATGATCCCGAGCCGTTTCATCATGTATTTCATCGGCTGGGGGTTGGTGTCGTAAAAAACCGCCTGATTGATCTCGAACAGCTCGTAATGGATCTTCTGGGCCTGCTTCATCTTGCCTTCCCAGATCAGCTCACACATCTTCGCGAGCCGCTTCGGCATCAGATTGCCGACCGCGTTCATCAGACCGCAGGCGCCAACCGTCATCATCGGATAGGAGAGATCCTCCAGCCCGACAAAGATACGGAAATCCATGCCGAAATGATCGAGGCAGGTGGTGACGAAGCCGAGATCGTCGACCGCGTGCTTCATCCCGACGAAATGCGGATTGGCCTTGCCGATCTGATCCAGCGTATCGAGCGTCACCGACACCGCTGCCCGGCCCGGGATGTGATAGATCATCCATGGCTTCCGCGTCTGCTTGGCGACCTCGTTGTAGTAGGCGACGAGACCGCGCTGCGACGGGCGGATGTAGTACGGCGTCACGATCAAAAGCGCATCGGCGCCGGCCTTGTCGGCATGGGCCGTCAACGCTTCCGTCTCCGCCAGGCTCTGCGAGCCCGTCGCGGCGACGATCGGCACCTTGCCGGCTGCCGCCTCGATCGCGACATCCACGGTGCGGTTGCGTTCCTCGACGGTCAGGGTCGAGGGCTCCGACGTGGTGCCATTGACGAGGATGCCATGCGAGCCGTTCTTGACCTGGAACTCGACCAGCCCGGCATAGGCGTCGTAATCGACCGCGCCGTTCCTGAACGGCGTGATCAGCGGCGGGATGGACCCTTTCAGAAAATCCTTCGGCAAACGCATCATGGGATCAGCTCGCCACCTTGTCGCGGTTGGTATCGAACCCGGTTTCTGCGCCGAGAACGCTCCACGGTTTCTTCAGGTCCTCCTGCCACAGCAGGGATTCCATGATGATGTTGAGCGGCTGGTCCTGAATGGTCAACTCATACACAGGTTCCGTCCCGGTAGAGGCATGGTTATGCACGCCCCAGCCCGGCGCCGTCAGCAGCAGGTCGCCCGATTCCCAGTGATAGATCTTGCCTTCGACCGTCGACCTTCCCTCGCCGCCGAAGATGTAATTCATCGCGGCAGAGACATGCCGGTGCGGCTTGTCGACGATCCCGGGCGGGCGGATGGTGATGGTGGCGAAGAAGTTCGGCGTGGTGCCGTTGGTGCGGCCCGTCATCGGGTTCCACAGCAGGTACAGCCGGCGGCCGACATAATCCGCGCCAAGGGCTGTCAGCTTGTCGAGTTCCTTCTTCACCTTCTTCCACGGCCAGTGCAGCGCCTTGGATTCGACGCTTTCGGGCGCGATGAGAATCTCGTAGGGCATCAGCCAGGCGCCCTCGTCGGTCAGCTGGAAGGTGCCGTAAGGGCTCTTGCGCCTTGGATCGTCCTCGGCGACCTCGCCGTCCTTGGGTTCTTCCTCGACCACCCTCACATCAGCGGGCGGATCTTCCTCGACAATGTGGACGTTCATCTTCTCCAGCAGCGGGGCATTGGTGTAGGTCAGCCGCGCCTGCACCTCGTCCGTGTCGTTGACATGGATGTAGGTCTGCATCGAGGGAAAATTGAACAGGTCGTACTGCTCGAACTCGATCTTCTGACCGCCGACAACGGAATGACCGCCGCCCTTGATGCAGAAATTGACCTGCGTCGAGTTGTGTCGGATTGGCGCGGTCTGCTCGCCAGGGTTCAGCACTTCGAGAATCGGGCGAATTCCCGGCGCGAGACCGAGCCCGACGCCCAGCTTGTGCGAATCCGGATGGACGATCCAGCTCTGACGACGACCGTTTGCGGGCCTCTCCAGTTCGGATAGGCGCTCGATTTCCGCCTCGAAATCGACGCGCTTGATGATCGCGGGTTCCCACAGCTCCGGCGCGGGCTCTACGGCCCCCGACTTATCGAGAAAAATGCCTTTCTGTTCCGACATGGCTCGTCTCCTGTGTCGTTGATATTCGATGCCGACCCGGTTTCAACCGGTCAGCAGGAAGGACAAATTTAATAGTTAGATAACTTAGTATCGGGGTCCTGCCCGGGTCAATGCAGATAACCCTGTTCAACAAGGTTCTATGCCGACCTGTCCTGGTTTAGCATCGGCGCTGGATCGGAAAGGAACGGGAGAGGACACATGGCGACCGTGACCGGCACCCGCCGCAAATCGTGCCCCACAACCGCTCTTGAGATACGCCGGCTGGGCGCGAATCTTGGGGCGGAAATTTCAGGCATCGACCTCAGCCGTCCATTGCCCCGCGACACGCTGAAACAGCTTAAGGAAGCGATGGTTGAGCATGAGGTGCTCGTGTTCCGCAACCAGCCGCTCAGCCAGCAGCAATATATCGACTTCGTTGGCAGATTCGGCGAACTCACGATCCACCCGTTCGCCACCGCCCTGCCCGATCATCCTGAGCTGATCGTGCTCGACAATGACGGCAAGCGGCCGCCGCTTTCCACCGATCAGTGGCACTCCGACGAAATGTTCCGCGACGCCCCGCCCTGGATCACTGCGCTGCGCTGCACCATCGTGCCGGAGATCGGCGGCGACACCTGTTTCGCCAGCATGACGGCGGCCTATGAAGGGCTCCACCCTTCGATGCAGCGGTTTTACGAGTCGCTATACGCAATCAACGATTTCAAGGTATTCCGCGTCCTCTACTCAGGCACGCATGAAGGCCGGCAACGGCTGGTCGATCTGGAAAAGCGCTTTCCCAATTTGATCCACCCGGTCGTTCGCATCCACCCGAAAGACAAATCGAAGAAAGCGATTTACGCGAGCCCGCAAACCACCAAGGCGATCGCCGACGTGCGCGATTTCGAGAGCGAGCACATTTTACATATGCTCTACCAGCTTCCCGAAACGCCGGAATACCAGCTGCGCGTCAAATGGGAGCCCGACATGATCGTGCTGTGGGACAATGTTTCGACCCAGCATTATGCGCCGCGCGACTATCTGCCCTACCGCCGCCGTATGGAACGACTGACGGTCAAAGGATGGCGTCCTCGTGACTTTGATGGGAAGGTCAAGCCGCGCGCACAAAAAATGAATGTGCGGGGCACGGATTCGGACGCACGGACAGGCCAGCATCGCGGCGGGCTGGAGCGCCCGTCGAACACCATTTTTCGAGACTGAACAGACGGAGAACCCCCACATGGACAAGGTAAAGCTGGTACAGCCCGACATGGCTGATCCTGAAATCGCCGAGATATTCGAAGACATCCGACGCACCAAGGGACCGAATTTTCTGACTCCCACCTGGGGTTTCTTCGGGCTGGACAAGGAACTCATCAAAGGGTGGTGGATTCTGACCAAACGGCTTCAGATGACGCCGGGATCGCTGCCCAAGCCGTTGCTGAACGCGATCTCGCTGGTCTGCGCGGCGGAGGTCGACTGCCCGCGCTGCATCAACAACCACCAGACCCACCTGATCGAGCATTTCGACATGACGACGGACGAAGTGATGGACTGCCTTGATTTCGAAAATTGCGAGACGCTCGATCCGATGTGGCGTGACGTTCTGCGCTTCGCCCGAAAGGTCGCCTTCAACGAGGGGACGACCGACGAGGATTTCGAGAGGCTCCGCGGCCACGGAATCGACGACGTCGGCATCTGCGAGATCGTCTCGATGGCTATGCTGGAATCGGGCATGGCGCGCCACGCGGTCGGCGTCGCCCCGTTCGAGAACGGCGACGACTGGCCCAAGGACAATCTGCCGTCTTCGTTCTACGCCGAGAATGTGAACCGGTAATACTGCCAGATACAAGGCGGCGCCGGCCCTCTCCCCCACCCGACCACCCACGAGAGTATCCTGATGGGTGGTCGGGTGGGGGAGAGGCCGGTGCGAACGCGCGTAAGCGCGTTAGGTTAACCCTGCCTTCGCGGCGATAATCTCTATTTCGACCTTCATCTCGGGCATCGACAGCGCCGTGATAACGATACGCGTCGAGGCCGGCGGCGGATCGCCGACGCGGCGCGCGCGCTCGGCCCGGTAGGCGTCCCGAAAGGACGCGTCCGTGATGAAGGCGGTCATCTTTACCACATCCGCCATGGTCATCCCGACATCGGACAGGACCGCCTCGACATTATCGAACGCCGCCGCGACCTGCCCTTCTATCGTGTCGGGAATCGTTCCATCGCGATTCATGCCCAGCATGCCGGAGCTTACGAGGATCTGCGCGCCGGGCGGAATCAGTACGGCGTCGCTATGCGCGCTTAGCGGCGCCGGCGTCTTGTCGGAATGAATATGTTTCAGCATGTCAGAACAGAACACTCGGTAGCCAGAGGGCAATCTGGGGGAACATCAGCAGCAGCGCGATCAGAATGGCATCGGCCACCAGGAACGGGGCGATACCCTTGAACACGGTGACGAGTTCGATATCGGGCAGTTGCGCCCGTATGACGAAAATATTGAGCCCCACCGGCGGCGTAATCAGGCCGATTTCGACCACCACCACCATCAGGATGCCGTACCACACCGAATCGTAACCGAGTGCCGTCGCCACCGGCAGAAAGACAGGCACCGTCACAAGGATGATCGCGACGGCATCCAGCACGCAGCCGAGGATGATGTAGAAAATCAGGATCATCATGATCACGGCCCAGGGGGCGAGCTCGCAATGGGCGATCAGGTCGATCAGCCCCTTGGGCAGCTGCGTCTGCACGACGAAATAGGCGAAGATCCACGCGCCGGTGATGATAAACATCAGCATCGCGGTGGTATACAGCGTTTCGGTGATACAGCCCCAGAACTGCTTCAGGGTCAGCTGGCGCGTTGCGAACGCGATCACGATGGCGGCGAACGCGGCGATGCCAGCGGCCTCGGTCGGGCTGAACCAGCCGCCATAGATACCGCCCACAGCGAGCCCGAACAGAAGCACAAGCTTCCACATCGCCGCGACGGCGCGAATGCGCTCGCCCATCGGCATCTTCGGGCCCTCTGGTGCCCATTCAGGCTTGAGGCGCGCCATAACGAATACGGTGCCGAGAAACAGCAGCGCCAGCAAAACACCGGGGATCATTCCCGCGGCGAAAAGCATCGGCACGGATTCCTCCGCTGCCAGCGCGTAAATCACCATGATGACCGACGGCGGGATCAGGATACCGAGCGTACCGGCGGCCGCGACCGATCCGGTAGCTAGCTGCTCGTGGTAGCCGTACTTGCGCATCTCCGGCACGGCGATCTGGGTAAAGGTCGCCGCGGTGGCGAGAGACGAGCCGCTGATCGCGGAAAAGCCGGCGCAGGCGCCGATGGTCGCCATCGGCAGCGAGCCGCGCCTGCCGGCGAAAATCGCGTTTGCGGCGTGGAACAGTTCGGTCGACATGTTCGACCGCGTCGCCACCGTGCCCATCAGGATGAACAGCGGCAGGACCGAAAAGGAGTAATGCGTAAGCGAGAACGGCGTCGTACCGAACACGATAAACGCCTTGTCCCACCCGTCGATGGCAGCGTAGCCGATCAGCCCGACAAGCCCCATCGCCGCGCCCAGCGGCACCCGCAGCAGGGTCAGAAGAACGAGCGCGCCGATTCCGATGGCGCCGATGAGCTGTACGCTCATTCCGCCCTCCCCAGGACGCGCGACATGTCCCTGAAAAACAGAACCAGCGCAGTCAGCACCGCCGCCCCGAATCCGGTCATGATCGCCACCGCCTTCCAGATCAGCGGCATCTGCAGGTCCATGGTGATTTCATTGAACTCGATGTAATCGAGCGCCGGCTGGATCATGTGCCAGAACAGCAAAAAGACGAAGGCGAGCCCGCACAGCGTCCCGAAGGCGCGCAGGGTGTCCGTGAGCCATTGCGGCACGACATGATCGATCAACTCGACCGTGATGTGCTGGTCGCGGAGGAACACTTCGGGAATGGCGAGGAAGGCCACCGTCGCCAGCATGAACTCGACGATTTCGTAGGTCCCGAAAATCGGCTCGTTGATGCTCGCCCGCAGCCCGACATCGACCACGTTGATCATCATCATCGCAAGCAGGATTATGGCGGCGACGCGGGTCAGAAACCGCGCCACCGCCGCAAACACGCCGATCATCGTTCCGGTTCTCTGTCAGGCCGTCAGGAAAAGCGGATCACATGCTTTTTCTGTACTTGGCCGCCAGCGCCTGGATCTCGTCATAGACCTTCTGCGCAGGAAGCCCCTTCTTCTCCATCGCGGCGATGCGACGCTTCATCACCTTGGCGGCGACGGCCCGCATTTCCTTGTTGGCGGCATCCGAAACGGAAACCTTCTTCAGCTCCATCGTCTTGTTGTATTCGACGAATTTGGGGAAATCCGACCATGACATCCTCGACATCGCCATCGCGCTTTCCTTACTGCCGAGCCCGTCGATCAGCGTCCGGTATTCCTTTGGCAGGCCGGCATAGGATTTGTTGTTTATCACCAGCCCGAAGCTGATCACCGAATTGAACATGTCCGAATAGTGGTTCACGAGCGAACCCAGCTTGAACGAGAAGATACCCATCGGATCAGTTACGACGCCGTCAATGGTGCCCTTCTGAAGCGATTCCGCCATATGCGTGGCCGGCATGCCGATGGGCTTCGCACCGAGTTCTTTCAGCATCTCGACATCGGTGGGGGTCGGCGCGCGATAGCGGCGTCCCGCGAGGTCGGCGATAGACTTGATCGGCTTCTTCGAGTCGTAAACGCCGGACGGCCGGTTGAAGACGATCCAGATCAGCTTCGTGCCCTTGTGTTCCTTGGCGAAATACTTGTCTTTCAGATCAGCCGCGATCCTGGTCGCCATCTGCGAGCCCGCCGCGCCGTTGGGCACGACATAGGGGCTGTGCATCAGCTCGACGAGCGGAAAACGACCGCGGGTCACGCCATGCTGAAAGAACGCCATGTCGGCGACGCCGGTACGCGCCAGATCGTAATGGCGCGGCATCGGACCCATTGAAGAGCCGTGGAAAAGCTCCAGCACCAGCTTGCCGCCGGTCTTCGCGGCCAGATCCTTTTTCGCCTTGGCAAACCAGCGCGCCGTCGCGGACTGCGGCGGCGTGAAGATCGCGACTTTCAGATTGTAGGTCTTACCCTGCGCGTAAGCCGGAGCCGTCGGCTGGATCCAGGTTCCCGCAGCAATCAGGGCCGCAACGCCAAGCGCAATAAGTTTCATGGTGATTCCTCCTGTTATCCGCGATCTGTTAGCCGCGATCGAAAATTTCTTTCTTGTGATGCAAAGAGTGCCACAGGGGCGGTTACCGCGACAAGCGGGGGCTCATGTATTCGCGGCGGTGTCTTCGTCGCGATCCAGATTGGCCTTTACAGCCCGGAGCAGCCTCTTGAGCGTCTGAAGTTCGTCATCGGAAAGGCCGGCCGTCGCGATATCATTGATGCTGATGGCCATCGCCAGGAGTTCGTTCTTGAGCGTTCTTCCGCGCGCCGTCGGATAGATGTTCATGGTGCGGCGGTCACGACGGTTGCGGACCCGCCGCACCAGCCCGTTCTTTTCGAGCAGCCTGAGCACGCTGGCCGTCGTCGGCTCCGTGGTGCCGACCCGGCGCGACAGCTCGCGCTGGGAAAGCCCCTCCTCGATCCAGAGCGCGCGCATGAAATAGTACTGACCCTGCGTCATTCCGTAATCGGACAGCCGTCTTCGCAGCGCCTTGCCTACCGCCAGGTTGGTATCGCGTACCAGATAGCCGGGACTTTCGTCCGGCTCCAGCCATATCTCGCTGACGACTCCCGTCGCCTTCCCCGCCGATTCAATTCCAGCCTTATCGATTCTGGCCTTATCGATTTTGGCCTTATCGCTTGTGGCCTTGGCGCTCATGACAGGAACTCATCGATGTCGACACTGTCGAAATTCTTCGGCATGGCCCGGGCGAACCGCGCGCGGTCTTCGGGATGGGATGCGGGCGGCATGGTCGCATCGATCGCGAGCTTGGTGCCGATGCGGTACATCGGGCTCATACCGGGAACGATGTCGGACACGTTATCGAGCGACCAGATCCGCGTCCTGTCGACCGGCGTCACATCTGTCTCGGCATGAACGCGCGTGGTCAGCGACCAGAACACCTGTCGCAGATCGCTGGCATCGATATCCTCGTCCACCGCGATGGCGAGCTTGGGATGCATGTAGGGGCTCGACAGCGCCGCCATCAGCGCGGTCTTGGCCTGTCCGGCGATACGCGGGCGCAGCTTGATTACCACCGCCATCAGGCCGGAAACGCCGAGACACCTGATATCGCGGATATCCATACCGCCCTCGACCTTAGCAAGATGCTCGGTCAGCGCCGCCTCGATACAGGTACCGGTAATCGACTGCGGATCCGCCATCGGCGCACCCGAATGCATGCCGTAGAAAATCGGATCGTCTCGGTGCGTAATCGCGGTCAGTTTGAAAATCTCTGTTGACCCCTCTTCGGCGTAGCCGCCGGTCACTTCGCCGAAAGGGCCTTCTTCCGTCATGCCTTCAGGCAGGATTTCGCCCTCGATCACCAGCTCGGCATCCGCCGGCACCATCAGGTCGGAGGTTTCGCATTTGACCAGCCGCACCGGGTCTTCCATCAGCCCGCCCGCGAGCGACATCTCGTCGACGCCGTACTGCGTGGTGAAGCCGGCGGCGAACACGATGGCGGGATGCGCGCCGACCACCACCGCGACCGGCATGGCCTTCTTTTGCTCCTGATATTTCTGGTAGGAACGCAAGGCATGGCGCGGGCAGATCAGGAAACCGGTCCGGTCCGGTCCCATCACCTGCTGCCGATGATAGGAGAGATTGTTCGAGCCCGTTTCGGGGTCGCGGATCACCACCATGCCGGATGCGATATAGGGGCCGGGGTCTTCCTCCGACGTCCACATGGCGGGTATCTTCGTCAGATCCGCGTCCGCGCCGGTCAGCACGTTCTGCTTCACCGGCGCATCCGCCGCGTCGACGTGAATCGGGTCGAGCGGCTGCTTGAGACGATCCATCACCGTTTCGATCACCGTATCCTCGGGCACGCCGAGCCCGATCGACCATTTCCGTCTATCGGTGACCACCTGGCTCGCCAGTTTCCAGCCGGGGAACCCCTTAAGGTTGGTGAAGAGTGTGGACTTTCCGAACCGGTCGTAGGTCTTCCAGCCGATGGCGGAGACGTTTTCGCAAACATCGACCTCGGCATCGACGCGAACCAGCTCGCCCTGCTGCTCGAGATTCGAGATGTGCCCGCGAAACGACTGGTCGCCCATGCAAACTGTCCTGAAAAGGGTTAAATCCGCAAAAGGCGGCATTCTGCGCACGCGGGATCGAAGGCGCAACCCTCACTGCAGCGGGTTTGCGACGAATTCAGGCCACATTTCAGATATATGTCTTTTGAACGAGAGTACGCGATTGACCCTGACAGGGCCGCCCTCCAGAATGCCGCGCGCGGCGAACGGCGGCGCCAAACGGTACTTCAGAACGGATCTGGGCAGTCTGAATTGAGCATACAGTCCCGAAATTTTCAGCGTTCCGGCTGGCGGTCGGCGGTTGCCGCCGCGCTCACGGTATGCATCCTGTGGCCAACCGGAGCAGATGCGCAGACCTCGTCCGACGACGGCATCCTGACGATGCAGTTCGAGAACGACCTTTTCGGCAATTCCGACGGGCATTTCACCCACGGCACGCGCCTGGCCTGGATGGCGCCGGAAAACAGGGTCCCGGAATGGGTGACCGATGCTGCGTCGTACGTTCCCCTTTTCGACGAAACCGCCAGCAAGCGCGTAGTCTTCTCGCTCGGCCAGAACATCTATACGCCTGACGACATTACGGCGCGCAACCCCGACACCAACGACCGGCCCTATGCGGGCTGGACCTATATCGGTGTCGGCCTGGTTTCGGTAGACGGCGACCAGCTCGACAATCTCCAGCTCGATATCGGTATTGTCGGGCCATATTCGCTGGCCGAGGACGTGCAGAAGGCCTGGCATGAATGGTTCGGGTTCGCACGGCCCGAAGGGTGGGACAGCCAGCTCCGCAACGAGCCCGGCTTCGTTCTGACCTACGAGCGCAAATGGCGTCAGTGGAAGCGGTTCGGGCTGATCGGGCTCGATGGCGACCTGACGCCGCATGCGGGCGCGAGCGTCGGCAACGTCCTGACCCAGGCGGCGACGGGGTTCACAATCCGGCTCGGCAACGACCTCGCCCGGAACTACGATTACGGACCGCCGCGCATCCGCCCGTCTTTGCCCGGATCGGATTTCTTCGTCTTGGGCGGCGGCTTCAGCTGGTACGTTTTCGCCGGAATCGAAGCGCGCGGCGTGCTGCGCAACATCTTCCTCGACGGCAATACGTTCCGCGACAGCGCCAGCGTCGACAAGAAACCGTTCGTCGGCGATATCCAGGCTGGCGTCGCCTTCATCATCGGACCGGCACGCGTCTCCTATACCCACACCTGGCGGTCCAGGGAATTCGAAACCCAGGACGACACCGACCAGTTCGGCGCTCTCAGCCTGTCTCTGGCGTTTTAAATTGACTGATCAAGGCCAATACTGGTGAGCTTAACTATCAGCTTTGACGACATAATTTGCCTTTATAACTTCGACATAGTCGTTGAAAAAAACGCACTCGCCGTTTCCCTAAACGAGTTGGCGGAAAAAATTCGAGAAGCGCAAAAACTAAGAGACGAGCGCATATACATGGATGCGGTTCACGGTATTGGATACTTAGCAAAACTGATCGAGGGTCGCGGAGGCGGATGGCTAGCCATACCATACGAAGAATTCAGGAAATTGTATGAAGTCGCTGTTAAAGAAGAAGAGCAACAAGTAGCAGATAAAAATACTAAGACCGAATTGACTCGAATTCGCCGGACGGAATTTGGTAGACAGCGCGCACAGTTAAAACTTGCGATGTTGGATGTAGGAAAAAGATACGTTTGCGCCTGGCCAGAATGTGATGAGCGAACGAACCTTACAATCGACCATATTATCCCTATCTCTCGTGGTGGCAGCGATGAGATCGAAAATCTGCAATTCCTGTGCAGGTGGCACAATAGCGCCAAAGGTGATCGATAGGACTACGTTGTCGTCCATCGGGGTTGCCGCCTGCTCGATCCCGGCTAGGATGCGCGCCGCCGTTCTAATGCCAACCGTTCGACAGGAAGCGCCATGACATCCTCCTTCAATCCGCCGGTGCGCCGGCTGATGGGCCCGGGCCCGTCCGACGTTCACCCCCGCGTCCTCGCCGCGCTCGCGCGGCCGACCATCGGGCATCTCGATCCCGCCTTCTCCGCCATGATGGAGGAGTTGAAGGAGATGTTGCGCTACGCCTTCTCTACGAAGAACGAGTTGACCATTCCGGTCTCCGGTCCGGGCTCTGTCGGCATGGAGACCTGTTTCGTCAATCTGGTAGAGCCGGGCGATACGGTCATCGTGTGCCAGAACGGTGCGTTCGGCGGACGCATGAAGGAGAATGTCGAGCGTTGCGGCGGCACAGCGGTAATGGTGATGGACGACTGGGGAAAACCGGTCGACCTGACGAAAATCGAGGATGCGCTGAAGGCCAACCCGGGCGCCAAGGCGGTGGCCTTTGTCCATGCCGAGACCTCGACCGGGGTTCAGTCGGATGCGGCAGCGATCTGCAAGCTGGCCGACGACCATGGCGCGCTTTCCATCGTCGATACCGTGACCTCGCTGGGCGGCACGCCGGTGCTGACCGACGAATGGGGCGCGGACGCGGTCTATTCCGGGTCGCAGAAATGCCTGTCCTGCATGCCGGGCATCTCCCCGGTGACATTCTCCGACCGCGCCGCCGACGTGATCCGCGGCCGTAACCGGACGGTCCAGAGCTGGTTCATGGATCTCAACCTGGTGATGGGCTACTGGAGCGGCGAGGGCGCCCGGGTCTATCACCACACGGCGCCGATCAACCCGCTATACGCGATGCACGAATCGCTGGTCATGCTGGAGGAAGAAGGGCTGGAAGCCGCCTGGAAACGCCATGCGAGAAACCACGCCGCCTTGCGCGACGGGTGGGAAGCGATGGGCTGCTCCTTCGTCGTCGAAAAGGAGCACCGGCTGCCGCAGTTAAACGCGCTGGCAATCCCCGACGGAGCCGACGACGCGGCTGTCCGAGGCACGCTGCTGCAGCGCTACAATCTTGAAATCGGCGCAGGCCTCGGCGCGCTCGCCGGCAAGGTCTGGCGCGTGGGTCTCATGGGAACCAGCTCTTCCGCCGAGCATGTCACTTTGTTCCTCGCTGCCATGGAAGACGTGCTGGCTGAACAGGGAGCAGATATCAATGTCGGCGCGGCGCTCCCGGCGGCAAGGAAAGCGCTGGCCGGATAGTTTCGCTGTCGCGAAATCGCACCAGCCCTCTCCCCCACCCGGCCACCCAACGCCAGTATCCTAGTGGGTGGCCGGGTGGGGGAGAGGACCGGTGCCGACTTAAACTTTTCTGAAAATCCCGACCAGTTCCACGTGGGGCGTGAACAGGAACTGGTCGACGGGCGTCACCGATACCAGCCTGTAGCCGCCGTCGCATAGAAGGCGTGCGTCGCGGGCAAAGCTGCGCGGATCGCAGGAAGCATAAGCGACCACGGGGATATCGGCCCCTGCGATAATTGCCGCCTGCCGCGAAGCGCCGGCCCTCGGCGGGTCCAGCACGACCGCATCCAGCCCTTTGAGTTCGTCCGCCTCCAGCGGCCGGTGATGAAGATCGCGCGCTTCGATCTGCACCATCTCTCCGAATCCCCCGGACCGCGCCGCCGCATCGAGCGCGTCGACATGATCGGCGGCGGAATCGATCGCGAGAACATGTTTCCCGCCCGACGCCAGGGGCAGCGCGAAAGCGCCGCAACCGGAATACAGGTCGACGACGCGCGAAGCCCCGGCGAGGGCCTCTTCGATTCTCGCGCGCAGGGCTGCTTCGCCCTCGGCTGTCGGCTGGAGAAAGGCGTCGGGTGGGGGTTCCACCGGAACGCTGCAAAACGTCACCGTCGCGGCGCGCCTGCGCACGACGGGTTCAGCCGAAGCGGCATCGCCGAACAGACCCCAGCTTATGCGCGCGACATCATGTATCTCGGCGAAGGAGGCCAGACTCTCCCGCTGCGTCAGGTCGGGCTCGTCAGCCGCCAGGACGGTCATATCCAGCCCGCCATCCGTCAGGGTAACGGCCAGCTCTGCCTTGGCTCCGGCCGGAAGCAAATGGCGAAACAGGTCAGGAAGTTCAGCCAGGATCCCGACAATATCCGCGTGCAACACGGGACATTCCGTCACAGGCACGATCCGATGGCTGCGCGCTTCGCGAAACCCGATCACCGGCCCCCTGCCGGTCATCTGCACAAACAGCCGGGCGCGCCGTCGACGGCCGGGCGCACCGGGAACCGGTTCGCCGAGTACCGCGACATCCAGGCCACGCCGCGCCATCGCGGACGCGACGAGATTACGTTTCCATCCGATATAGGTTTCCTGCCCGACATGCTGGACCGCGCAACCACCGCATCGTCCGAAATGGCGGCAAAGCGGTTCGGCCCGGCTGTCGCCGGACGCGAGACGTTCGAGTATTTCGCCCCGCGGCACGCCCCCATTGCCGCGACGGACCCGGATCTTCACCCGGTCGCCGGGCAACGCATCCGCGATATAGATGCGTCCGCGTTCGGTCTCGGCGAGTCCGTCCCCGCCCTCGCCAAGCGCTATTATGTCGACTGTCAGATGGGGGGAACGACTCATATCCGGGCTCTATTCATCGGGCTTCATTCGTTTGGTTTCAACTATCCGGCTTTCGGGCGACGATCAGAAACTCGATATTGCCCTTCGGCCCGGTGATCGGGCTTTGCTCGATCCCAACGACCCGCCATCCCATTTCGCCAGCCAGCCAGTCGCGAATCGTCTCGCAGACCTCATCATGCAGCGCGGGATCGCGTACCACCCCGCCCTTACCGACACGCCCCTTGCCGACCTCGAACTGCGGCTTGATCAGCGCCACCAGATCGGCGCCCGGCACCGCCAGCGCCAGCGCGGCAGGCAGGACCGTCCGCAAGCCGATAAAGCTCGCATCGCAGACAACCATCGACGGCGGGCGATCGATCTCCGACTTCGACAGATGCCGTGCGTTGACCCCTTCCAGCACGGTCACACGCGGATCGTTCCGCAAGGTCCAGTCGAGCTGACCGCGCCCTACATCGACGGCATAGACCGCCTCCGCGCCGGCGCGCAGCAACACATCGGTAAACCCGCCGGTGGACGATCCGACATCGAGACAGATACGCCCTTCGGCGCCAAGCCCGAAACACTCCATCGCATGCGCCAGCTTGAGTCCGCCCCGCGAAACGTACGGATGATCGCGCCCCCGAATATCCAGCGCGACATCGGCCGCGACCTGCTGTCCCGGCTTGTCGAGCCGGGTGTCGTCCGAGTAGACCACGCCGGACATGATCAGGGCCTGCGCGCGGCTGCGCGATTCCACGAGACCGCGCTCGACCAGTAGCTGGTCCAGTCGCAGTTTCCCGGGTTTCACCTGTGGCATGACGGCCCTGCTACGGCCGACCGATCAGGCGCGGACGATCTTCTCCGCCGCTTCGATGCCGAGTGCATCGAGCGCCATGGCTACCATGTCGGGCGACGTCATCCTGGCCTGCTCGTATTGCTTGGCCGGCGCTTCGTGATCGATAAAGAAATCGGGGAAGCACATCGGCCGGAATTTGAGCCCGTTATCGAGAAGCCCTTCGAGCGCGAGGTAATGCATCACCTGGGTAGCGAACCCGCCGATGGAGCCTTCTTCAACGGTGATCAGCACCTCATGCTCGGCGGCAAGCCTGCGGACGAGGTCGTGATCGATCGGCTTGGCGAAGCGCGCATCCGCGACCGTCGTGGACAGGCCGCGGGCGGCAAGCACACCGGCTGCATCGAGGCACTCGTTAAGCCGCGCGCCATAGGACAGCAGCGCAATCTTTGTGCCTTCCTTTACGATCCGCCCCTTGCCTATTTCCAGAACATCGCCCTTCTTCGGCAGATCGACTCCGAACCCGTTGCCGCGCGGATAGCGCAGGCCGGAAGGCCGGTCGTCGATGGCAACCTGGGTTGCGACCATGTGAACAAGCTCGGCTTCGTCCGCCGCCGCCATCAGAACGAAGTCGGGCAAACAGCCGAGATAGGCGATGTCGTAGGTTCCCTGATGGGTCACACCGTCAGCGCCGACCATGCCCGCCCGGTCCATGGCGAAACGCACCGGCAGTTTCTGGATAGCCACATCATGCACGACGGAGTCGTAGGCGCGCTGCAGGAAGGTCGAATAGATCGCCGCGAACGGCTTGAACCCGTCGGCGGCGAGGCCGGCGGCAAAAGTCACGGCATGCTGTTCGGCGATCCCGACATCGTAACAGCGGTCGGGAAAGGCGTCAGCGAACATATCCATGCCGGTGCCGGACGGCATCGCGGCATTGATGCCGACGATCCTATCGTCGGCCTTCGCTTCCTCGATCAGCGCATTGGCGAACACCTTGGTATAGCTGGGCGGTCCGGGCGGCGCCTTGGCGAGCGCGCCGGTCACCACGTCGAACTTGCCGACGCCGTGATACTTGTCCGCGGCTTTCTCTGCCGGCGGATACCCCCCGCCTTTCTTGGTGACGATATGGATCAGGACAGGGCCGGGCTCGTCCGAGTCGCGAACGTTGCGAAGGACGGGCAGCAGGTGATCGAGATTATGACCGTCGATCGGTCCGACATAGAAGAAGCCGAGCTCCTCGAACAACGTGCCGCCCGTGACCAGACCCCGCGCGTATTCTTCGCCGCGAGTCGCCGCCTTTTCGATCGGCTTGGGGAACTTCTTCGCCAGGTCGCGCATCAGATGGCGCAGCGACCTGTAGGACCGGGACGAAATCAGACGCGACAGATAGGCGCTCATCGCGCCGACGGGCGGCGCAATCGACATATCGTTATCGTTAAGGATGACAATAAGGCGCGAATCCATCGAACCGGCATTGTTCATCGCCTCATAGGCCATGCCGGCCGTCATCGATCCGTCGCCAATCACGGCAATGGCGCGATTGTCCTTTCCGGACATTTCGCCCGCCACGGAAAACCCGAGCGCCGCCGATATCGAAGTCGCGGCATGGGCCGCGCCGAACGGGTCGTATTCGCTTTCAGTGCGCTTGGTGAAACCGGAAAGCCCGCCACCCTGACGCAACGTACGGATACGGTCGCGCCGACCGGTTAGAATTTTATGCGGGTAGGCCTGGTGGCCAACGTCCCAGACGATTTTGTCATCCGGGGTATTGAAGACGTAATGCAGCGCAACCGTCAGCTCGACAACGCCCAGCCCGGCACCGAGATGCCCGCCGGTAGACGACACGGCATCGATGGTTTCGGTCCGCAGCTCGTCGGCCAGCTGCCGCAGCTGTTTTTCGTCGAGCTTGCGCAGATCTTCCGGCAGATCGACGGTATCGAGCAACGGCGTATCGGGACGATTTCGCAAAAGACTCTCCTAACTCGCACGCATCAGGTCCGCCGTTCGACGACGAACTCTGCAATGGACCGCAGATGTGCTGCTTTTGCGTCGAAAATGTCAAGATGGGCGATCGCCTGCCCAACAAGCAGTTGCGCCCGTTCACGCGCCTTGTCGATCCCCAACAGCGAGACAAAAGTCGCCTTTCCGGCGGCTTCGTCCTTCTGGGTCGCCTTACCCAGGTCTTCCGCCGTACTGGTCGCATCCAGAAGATCGTCGACGATCTGAAACGCGAGACCGAGATCATGGGCGTAGCGCACCAGCGCCTGCCGCGCGACGGCGGACGCCTGCGCGACGATCGCACCCGATTCCGCTGAGAAGCGGATCAATGCGCCGGTTTTCAGCCGCTGTATGCGGGTTATCATGGCTACGTCGGCATCTGTATTTTCCGCCGCCAGATCGATCATCTGTCCCCCGACCATTCCATGACCGCCCGAAGCGATCGCGAGCGCCGCGACAAGCTCCGACCGGACGTCGCCGTTGGGATGGGTTTTCGGATCGGCGAGAACCTCGAACGCCATGGCCTGCAGCGCATCGCCGGCAAGTATTGCCGTGGCGTCGTCGAATGCTTTGTGACAGGACGGCTTGCCGCGCCGCAGATCGTCGTCGTCCATCGCCGGCAGATCGTCATGGATCAGCGAATAGCAGTGGATCAGTTCGACGGCTGCGCCGACCCTGAGCGCCTGGTCGTCGGGCGCGCCGCAAACGCGCGCGCTCGCCAGGGCGAGAAACGGCCGCAATCTCTTGCCGGCGCCCAGAGACGAGTAGCGCATCGCCTCGAAAACGCGCTTCTCCGGTCCTTCGGGCACGGCCAGGACCGAATCGATCACCCGTTCGACGGCAGCCGCGCCGTCGGCCATGGCATCGGCCAGCGGTATCATGGTCGCGACATCACTCAAGATTGGCTGGCTCCGCCGATACACCGCCATCGGCATCCAGTTTGATCTTCTCCACCCTCGCGCGCGCTTCCGTGAGCTTCTTTTCGCAGTGATCCTTCAGCCTGGCGCCGCGTTCATACGCACCGATCGCCTCGTCGAGGCTGCTCTTGCCCTGCTCCAGCTGGCGAACGATCTCTTCCAGTTCGGACAGGGCCGCCTCGAAGGAAAGAGCTGAAATATCGGCGGATTTCTCGCTTTTTGCCATTGTTTCAAATCCCGAAATCATTTGGGCAGAGTTTAAGATCAGGCGCGGGCCAGCACAAGGCGAAGCCCGCAGGATTCGCGAATCGGTTCGATCTGATCAGTTGGGTGGCAAAAGCCCGAAGTCAACCGGCACGCATAAGCGAGGACACGTGCGCGGTAACGCTCAGTTCGAGCGCCTCGAGGTCATACCCGCCTTCAAGCGACGATACGATCCGCCCATCGGCATGTTCGCCGGCAATATCGACCAGCCGGTCGGTTACCCACGCATAATCCTCTTCGGTAAAGCGGAGGCTGGCCAGCGGGTCCCGCGCATGCGCATCGAAACCCGCAGAGATGATGATCAGGCCGGGTTTGAAGCTCTCAAGCGCGGGCAGAACCGACCGCTCCATGCCCTTGCGAAACTCGGACGATCCGGACATGCCGGGAAGCGGCACGTTGAAGATATTGCTGGCGCCGGTTTCGCTCTCCGCGCCTGTCCCGGGATAGAGCGGATATTCGTGGCTGGACGCAAAAAGGACCGAGGGGTCGTTCCAGAAAGCAGCCTGGGTGCCGTTGCCATGATGGACATCAAAATCGACGATGGCGACGCGTTCGATGCCGTGCGCATGGCGCGCATGTTGCGCCCCGATGGCAACATTGTTGAACAGGCAGAACCCCATGCCGCGTCCGGGTTCCGCGTGATGACCGGGCGGGCGGACCGCGCAGAAGGCTGTCTTCGCTTTCCCACCGGCGACGGCATCGACTGCCGCAATAACCGCGCCCGACGCGCGCAGCGCCGCATCTCCGGTATCCGGCGACATGGCCGTGTCCGGATCGAGCCGCACGAGCCCCTCATCGGGAACCGCATCGAGAAGCTGCGTTACGTAATCGCGCCGGTGGACCCGCGCAATCTGGTCAATCTCGGCCTTCGGCGATTCACGCCGGTCCAGACTTTCGAACGCAGGCGCCTCGAGCGCCTTAAGCACTGCCCGCATCCTGTCCGGACGCTCGGGGTGCCCCGGACCGGGATCATGGGAGATAGCCGTTTCATGCGTATAGAGGAGCGTCGTCATGCAATACCCTGCTTCCGGGACGGAAAAATTCGACCCGTCGGGCAGAGTTTACCGGGATCCTCCGGCACGGGCCAGCGGCGCGACGGAAACGACGGCAGTCATCCGTGTTCATGCAAACGCTTCACAAGGTCAGGGGAAATTCGGGCAAGCCTCTTGTAATCAACCCAACGAAAATTAGTTACATCGGGTTTGCGCGCTTCTATAATTTACGGGTTCGGGACAGGGAATCACAAAAAACATGAACAGATCGCCCAATGGTCGCCGGCCTTTCCGGTGCCAGCATTATGCAGTGCTCGCGATTTTCGCTGGCCCCGCAATCGGTCTTGCACTTTCGATCGCGCCTGTCGGCCTGACGCCGGCATTCGCCCAGCAGGAAAAACCCGAGACACGGACGGGCAAGAAACCGGCTGGCCAGGAGGGCGGTGCCCGGCGCGGCGGTGAAAACGCAGGTCAGGGGTCGGGAGAACAACGCCGCGGTCGAGGCCGGCGAGGCGGACGCGGTGGAGCAGCGACAGTCGAGGTCGACGCCGTGATCAAGGCCGTCGGCGTGGAAACGATCCCGATTTATGGTCGGGTGGTCGCCGACCAGACCGGTGTCGTCGCAGCACGCACACGGGGCGCCGTCGAATCCGTCAATGTGCGGATCGGCGACCGGGTCAAAAAGGGGGACGTCCTGGCGACCCTCGTCACCGCCACGCTGGAGGCGGAGAAAGCGCTCAAGGAGGCGGAACTCAAGGAATACAACGCCAGCATCCGAACCGTGGGCGCTCAGCTGAGCCTCACATCGCAGGAGCTCGAACGCCTCGAAAAACTGCGCAGATCTGCGGCGTTTTCCGTGGCGCGCTACCAGGACAAGCTGCGCGAGGTCGAACGGTTCCGCAGCTCCATCGCGGAAGCCCGCGCCAAGGTCGATCAGGCAAAAGCCGAACTGCGCCTCGCCGATATCAATCTGTACAACTCGAAGATTCTCGCCCAGTTCGACGGCGTCGTCACGCAGCGCCACGTCGAAGCCGGCAATTTCGTCAATCTGGGCGCGCCTGTCGTCAGCATGATCAACGATTCCTCCCTTGAGGTGGAAGGCGAGGTGCCCTCGCACCGGCTCGGCGGGATGTTGCCCGGCGCGGAAATAGAGGTCATCCCGGAACACGGCAAGCCGTTCAAGGCGGCCGTTCGCGCCGTGGTGCCGGAGGAAAACGCCCTTGCGCGCACGCGGCTGGTCCGGTTCACACCGAAGATCGAAGGGCGCGAGGACATCGCAGCCAACCAGAGCGTCATCCTGCACATTCCGTCGAGCAAGCCGCGCGAAGTCGTGTCGGTCCATAAGGACGCCATCACCCAGCGCCGCGGCAAGCGGGTGGTTTTCGTGTTCGATCCGGAGGAAAAGCGGGTCCGTATGCGCGAAGTCGAACTCGGCGAAGCGTTCAGCAGCCGGTTCGAGGTTCTGAAAGGCCTTACTGTCGGCGACAGGGTGGTCATCAGGGGCAATGAACGTCTCCGGCCCAACCAGCAGGCGTCGCTCGCAGGCGAAGCCCGGCGCGGGGGCCGCCGGGGCGGAGGCGGCGGCGAGGGAAGACGTCGCCGCGGCGGCGACGATGAAGGCGGCGAAGGCCGCAGGCGAAGAGGCGGCGACGGCGACGGGAACCGGCCGAACAGCCGCGCCGGTGGAGGCGATCAATGAAACTCATTGAACTCGCGGTGCGCCGCCCGGTCGCGGTGCTCTCCATCGTCCTGATGTCTGTCCTGCTAGGCTGGCTCGCGCTCACCACGATACCGATCCAGCTGACGCCGGACGTCCGCAAACCGCTGATCATCGTCCAGACCACATGGCGCGGCGCCTCGCCGGCCGAGATCGAGCGCGAAATCGTTATTCCGCTGGAAGAGGTCTTCAAGGGACTTGAAGGCCTGGAGCGGATGGAGGCGCGCGCCAGCCGAAACCGCGGCCAGATCATCATGGAGTTCAACGTCGACGTCGACCGCGACAAGGCCGTTGTGCTGATCAACAACCGGCTGACCCAGGTCTCGAACCTGCCGGACGAAGCGGAAGAGCCGGAAATCCGGACCCGCGACACCGACGACAATCCCATCGCCTGGTTTTCGGTCCGCGCCGCGCCCGGAAACCTGAAACCGATTGAGGAATACGGAGATTTCGTCGACGACGTGATCCGGGACCGGCTTGAGCGGATCAACGGGGTCGCGTTAGTCAATGTTTACGGGGGTAGCGAGTCCGAAATTCGCGTCGTAATCGATCCCAGACGTCTCGCCCATTACAAGATGGCCGTGCCGGACCTCACCAACGCGCTGCGCGGCACCAACGTCAATGTCTCCGCCGGCGAGGTCGAAGAAGGAAAACGGCAATATACCGTCCGCACGGAAAGCGAGCTGACCACGGTCGCGCGCGTCCGGGACGTCGTATTGCGAACCGTCCGGGACCCAACGACCGGACGCGTGTCACGTGTGACGGTGGGCGACGTCGCACATGTGGAATTTGGCGCGAAGAAACGCGACGCGAGGCTGCGCGACAAGGGCCGGGACGCCATTGTCGTCAACGCCGTGCGGGACACGGGTGCCAACGTCATCGAGATCATGCGGGATGTCCGCAAGGTCGTCGCGCAACTGAATGCCGACGTTCTGCCGCAGGCGGGCCTGGTCCTCGAACAGGTTCACGACGACACGCTCTATATCAATGCCGCCGTGGATCTTGTGACCCAGAATATCTGGATCGGCGGATCGCTGGCGGCGGTAATCCTGCTTCTGTTCCTGCGCTCGTTCGGCGCAACGGCTGTCGTGTCGCTGGCGATTCCGGTTTCGGTGATCGGGTCGTTCGTTGCCCTCGCGGCCCTGGGACGGTCTATCAACGTCATTTCGCTGGCCGGCATCGCCTTTGCGGTCGGCATGGTGGTCGACGCAGCGATCGTGGTGCTGGAAAACATTTATCGACACCGCGAACTTGGGCGCAGCAAATACGAAGGCGCGGTTCGCGGCGCGGGCGAAGTCTGGGGCGCGATCATGGCATCGGCCGTCACAACGGTCGTGGTTTTTGCGCCAATCCTGGTGATGAACCTGGTCGTCGGTCAGCTGTTCCGCGATATCGCCATCGCCCTGTCGGTCGCGGTGCTCCTGTCTCTCGTCGTGTCGATCACCGTCGTCCCGACGCTGGCCCAACGTCTGCTCGGCGAAAATACCCACCTGATCGCGGACAAGAGGCGAATTCCGGTCGTCGACTGGCTGGCGAAAGGTTTTGTCCGATTTGTTCTCGGGTTCACGCGGATAGTGATCGGAAACAGGGCAATCGGCGCCGCGGTCGTACTCTTCGTTTGCGGCGCAGCGGCGCTCAGCACCTGGTGGTTCCTGCCCAAACTCAGCTACCTGCCTGACGGCAACCGCAACCTGATCATCGCCATCGCCAGCCCGCCGCCGGGATACAATCTGGACTCGCTCAACAGGATCGCCGAGAAGGTCGAAAATGCGACGCGGCCGATGTGGGCGGAACAGGGGGAGAAGATCGACCCGAAAGGGCCCGCCCGTATTGAGCGCTTCTGGTTTGTCGCGCGGACCAACTCCACCTTTATCGGCGCCTCGGCGACCGATCCGACACGCGCCAAGGAACTCGTACCTGTGATGCGGCGCGCGGTGTTCAGCGAACCCGGCACGTTCGGTTTCGTCCGACAGACGTCCCTGTTCGGACGCGGGTTCGGCGGTTCCAGCGTCATCGACCTCGACATCACGGGTCCCGAACTCGAGGACCTGCTGGAAATCGCCCGTGAAGGCGTATCCATCCTCAACCGCGAGATGCCGCGTAGTGAGGGAAACCAGATTCGTCCGCGCCCCGGCCTCGAGCTCGGCGCGCCCGAAGTCCGCGTCATTCCTAACCTGATGAGGCTTGCCGATGTCGGGCTGACAGCGCGCGATCTGGGCCAGACCATCGACGTCTTCAATGACGGCGCCCGCGTCGCCGAAGTGACCCGGGGCAGCAAACGGATCGACCTGACGGTCAAGGGGCCCGAGAACCAGGTCACACAGACCCAGGGTATCGGCAACCTGCCCATCGTCACCCGGACGGGCCATATACTGCCTGCCTCATCGCTCGCGACTATCGAAGTGACCGAAGGACCGACGCAGATTCTTCATCTGGAACGCCAGCGCACGGTCACGTTGCAAATCCGCCCGACCGACGATATTCCGCTCGAAGAAGCCATCGACCGGGTCAAGGAGAAGGTTATCGCGCCGCTGACCAAGGCCGGCCTTCCGCCGGGTGTCCGCCTGTCTCTATCGGGAACAGCGGACGAGCTCAACAAGACATGGGAAGCGATGCAGTTCAACCTCGCCATCGCGATCCTGGTCGTCTACCTCGTCATGGCCATCCTGTTCGAGAGCTTCCTTTTCCCATTGATCATCATGTTCTCGGTTCCGCTGGCGACGGCAGGCGGCGTCATCGGTCTGTCGATCCTGAATATTTTCACGTTCCAGGCGCTCGACATGCTGACGCTGCTGGGTTTCATCATTCTGATCGGCACCGTGGTCAACAACGCCATCCTGCTGGTGCATCAGACGTTGCATCACGTGCGGGTCGAGGGGATGGAAGCTCTCGACGCAATCGCCGAAGCGACCCGCAACCGTATCCGCCCGATCTTCATGTCGACCATGACCAGCGTGTTCGGCATGTTGCCTCTGGTGCTGACGCCGGGCGCGGGATCGGAGCTTTATCGCGGACTCGGGTCGGTGGTGCTTGGTGGACTGGCGCTGTCAGCGGTCCTGACGCTGCTGATCATTCCCCCGCTGCTGTCGTTCATGACGCCGCTGCTGCGCCGCGAGAAGGGCGCCATGCAGTACGCGGAAACAGTGGCGGGCGCGGCCGAGTGAGGAGAATAACGCCGACCGGCGTCAGATAACGTCCAGCGGAATTTTCAGATACCGCGTCCCGTTGCTTTCGGGCTCTGGCAGATCGCCGGCGCATATATTGACCTGGATAGAGGGCAGGATCAGGCGCGGGACCGACAGCGTCGCGTCGCGCGTCTCCCTCATCTCGACAAAATCCGCCTCCGACACGCCGCCGCCGACATGGATGTTCTTTCCAGCCTGTTCTGCGACCGTTGTTTCCCAGGCGAAATCGCGGCTCCCTCCGGCCCCGTAATCGTGATTGATGAACATACGCGTGTCGGAGGGCAGGGAAAGAATCTTCTGAAGAGAGCGATAAAGCGTTGGCGCGCTGCCGCCGGGAAAATCGCACCGTGCGGTACCGGAATCGGGCATGAAGAACGTATCGCCGGTAAAGACAGCGTCGCCGATCACATAGCTGACACAGGCTGGCGTATGACCCGGCGTGTGAATAACGCGTCCTTCAAGCTCACCGATGGCGAACGTGTCGCCGTCAGTAAACAGCCGGTCGAACTGCGATCCGTCGGTCGGGAATCCATCCTCCATCCCGAAGATCGGCGCGAAAATCTTCTGGACTTCTTTAACGCCGTCTCCAATGCCGGTCTGTCCGCCCGCCCTTTCTCTGACGACCGGCGCGCCGGTCAGATGGTCGGCATGAACATGGGTCTCCAGTATCCAGTCGACCGTCAGCTTCAGCGTCTCGACGGCCTCGATCACGACATTCGCCGCATCGGTCCCGGTTCGGCCACCTGCAGGATCGAAATCCCGCACCGGATCAATGACGGCGCAATGCCCGCCCTCGAAATCATAGACCAGATGGGTGGCGTTACTGGTCGCCTTGTCAAAAAATGTTTCTACTTTTGGAGACAATTTTGAGAGTCCTTTCTTGAAGATGCTCTATGGTCGGCAAAATCTGTTCCGATTGCAAATCCAGGGCCGGCGCCGAGGTGGAGCACCCTGATTGACGTGACGGCACTCGCTCTGTAACTAACCCGCGCACAGCAAGGTGGCCGGTTTGTACGAAAACTATTTCGACCCGACGGAAAACGTCGAGCTTTCGCCCGACGTGGCCGACGAGGTCAAGGAAACCACCTGCTATATGTGCGCCTGCCGCTGCGGCATCCGCGTGCATCTTAAAGACGGCGCGATCCGCTATATCCAGGGAAACCGCAACCACCCGGTGAACAAGGGCGTTCTGTGCGCCAAGGGTTCCGCCGGAATCATGAATCATTATTCGCCGGCGCGGCTCAACAAGCCACTTAAACGCGTGGGCGAACGGGGCAAGGGCGAGTTCGAGGAAATCGAATGGGAAGAAGCGCTTGATATCGCTACGGGCTGGCTGCGGGATATTCGCGCGACCGACCCGCGCAAGCTCGCCTTCTTCACCGGTCGCGACCAGAGCCAGGCGCTGACCGGCTGGTGGGCGGGCCAGTTCGGCACGCCCAACTATGCGGCTCATGGCGGTTTCTGCTCCGTCAGTATGGCGGCGGCGGGCCTGTATACGATCGGCGGGTCGTTCTGGGAATTCGGTGAACCCGACTGGGAACTCGCCCGCCATTTCATGATGTTCGGCGTCGCAGAGGATCATGACAGCAACCCGATCAAGGCCGGGCTGGCAGAACTCAAGAAGAACGGCGCGAAGTTCGTTTCAATCAACCCGGTCCGCACCGGCTATTCGGCCATCGCCGACGAGTGGATCGGCATCAGACCCGGTACGGACGGAAAATTCATCCTCGCACTGGTTCACGAGCTTCTGAAAGCCGACCGGATCGATCTCGACTATCTCGTGCGCTACACCAACCTGCCATGGCTGGTGATCCAGGACCCGGGCGGCGCTGAAGACGGGCTGTTCGCCCGCGGCGAGGACGGCGAGCCGCTATGCTGGGACGACCCGACGGGACAGGCGGCAGACGCACGCCTCGCCGGTGTATCGCCCGCTTTGATCGGCGAACGCGTGCTTCCTGGCGGTCGCAAGGCGGTCACCGCGTTCGAGCTGATGGCGCGCCGCTATCTTGACGACTCCTATTCGCCGGACGCCGCCGCCGTGGAGACAGGCATTCCCGCCGCCGACATTCGCCGGATCGCCGCCGAGCTGGCGCAAGCCGCGTTCGAACAGGAAGTCGTCATCGACCAGCCCTGGACTGACTGGGCAGGACGGCGGCACGAGAAAATGATCGGCCGTCCCGTCGCGATGCATGCGATGCGGGGCATCTCCGCCCATTCGAACGGCTTCCAGACCTGCCGGGCGCTGCATCTGCTTCAGGTATTGCTGGGGTCGATCGATTGCCCCGGCGGATTCCGCTACAAGCCGCCCTTCCCGAAAACCGCCCCGCCTCCCCTGAAACCGGCCGGCAAGACGGGCGATATCCAGCCGAACACACCCATGGTCGGCCCGCCGCTCGGCTTCCCGACCGGGCCGGAAGACCTGCTGGTCGACGGGGAGGGAAAGCCGCTCCGCATCGACAAGGCGTTTTCCTGGGAGAGCCCGCTTTCGGTTCACGGGCTGCTGCATATGGTCATCACCAATGCACACAACCGGGATCCCTACCCCATCGATCTGCTGTTCCTCTACATGGCGAACATGAGCTGGAATTCGTCGATGAACACCGGCGGCGTGATCGACATGCTGACCGCGAAGGATGCGGAAACCGGCGATTACCGTATCCCGAAGATCATCTATTCGGATGCCTATTTCTCCGAGATGACGGCCTATGCCGATTTGATCCTGCCGGACACTACCTATCTGGAGCGATGGGACTGTATCTCATTGCTGGACCGGCCGATCGGTTCGGCAGACGGTCCGGCGGACGCCATTCGCCAGCCAGTGATGACGCCGGACCGGGACGTTCGACCGTTTCAGGACGTATTGATCGATCTCGGCGCCCGGATTGGCCTGCCGGGTCTGGCAACGGACGATGGCGCACCGCGCTATCCCGGCGGCTATGCGGATTACATCGTCAACCACGAACGCGCGCCGGGTATCGGCATGCTGGCCGGATGGCGCGGCAAGGACGGGGCGAACCACGGCGCGGGAGACCGCAACCCGGACCAGCTTGAGCGCTATATCGAGAACGGCTGTTTCTGGCGTCAGGAGCTTGAACCCGGGCAACGCTATTTCAAACACGCCAACCGGGACTATCTTGAATATGCGGCGTCCGCCGGTTTCGTAGGATCGGCCGACCAGATCGTCCTGCAACTCTATTCCGAGCCGCTTCAGCGCTTCCGGCTTGCTGCACAGGGGCACGGACGCGTCCAGCCGCCGGATTCGGAGCGGCAGCGCATCGAAACCCATTTCGACCCCCTGCCCTTCTGGTTCCCGCCCTTCGAGGGCGAGGCGATAGACGGTGCGCTGTATCCGCTGCATGCCGTCACCCAGCGGCCGATGGCGATGTATCACAGCTGGGGCTCCCAGAACGCATGGCTGCGCCAGATTCACGGAACGAACCCGCTTTATATGAATTGCGACGAGGCCAAGCGCCTGAATCTGGAGGACGGCGACTGGGTCTGGGTGATCAGCCACCACGGGCGGATCAAGGCGCCGCTCAAACTTATGGACGGGGTGAACGTACACACGGTCTGGACCTGGAACGCCGTCGGCAAGCGCGCGGGCGCCTGGAATCTCGACCCCGACTCGCCGGAAGCGAAAACCGGCTTCCTGCTCAACCACGTTATCTCGGAACTGTTGCCGCCCCGCGAGGACGGTTACCGCTATTCCAATTCCGACCCGGTAACCGGCCAGGCTGCGTGGTACGATCTGCGGGTGCGGATCGAAAAATGCGCTGAAAACGAGTTGCCGGAAACCGCGCCACAGTTCGAAGCCGTTTCCCCGCCGCCCGGCTTTCCTGAACGACCCGACATACTGCGCTATGGACTGATGTATGCACGGCGCAGCCGGACGGGCGGAGACGCGTCATGACGATGCTGCCGCCGGAAAACGCCGGCAAGAAGCTGGGACTTGTCATCGATCTCGACACCTGCGTCGGCTGTCACGCCTGCGCGGTCAACTGCAAGGAATGGAACACCGGCGGTCATTCGGCGCCCCTCCCCGATGACAACCCGTTCGGCGCGGACGCGTCGGGCGTCTGGTTCAACCGGGTCCATTCATACGAATGCGGCGAAGGGGAGAACAGCCGCACCGTCAATTTCCCGCGCTCCTGCCTGCATTGCGACAATGCAGCCTGCGTCGAGGTGTGCCCAACCGGCGCTTCCTACAAGCGGGCGGAAGACGGCATCGTGCTGGTCAACGAGGACATCTGCATCGGCTGCAAGCTGTGTTCCTGGGCCTGCCCCTACGGCGCGCGCGAATACGATTACGACGCGGGCGTGATGAAAAAATGCACGCTCTGCATCGACCGTATCTACAACGAAAATCTCGACGAGGAAGACCGCGTACCGGCCTGCGTTTCGACCTGCCCGGCGAACGCGCGTCATTTCGGCGATCTAGGCGATCCGAATTCCGACGTGTCGCGACTGGTCGCCGAACGCGGTGGCGTCGCGCCGATGGAGGAACTCGGGTACAGGCCGGTCAATCGCTACCTGCCGCCCCGTCCGCGCCGAAAAGGCGCCGAGGGCGGCCCCCAGGCGCTGACGCCCATACCCACACCTGAGGACAGCGCCGCCGACGGGCTGTTCCGCTGGATCGACCGGATCCTGTCGCGGTAAGCCATGTTTCGTTTCGAATCGTCGAGAACACCGACCTCCCCTGTCCCCTCCCCCCTGAAGGGCGGAGGGGGACTCTGTTGCCGTATCGCGGTCACCCCCCTCTCTTCCCTCGGGGAAGGAAAGGGTTGGGGTGAGATGGGGGACTCCCTCTCGACTCGTCCGGTCGCCAGCGAGAACTGACGCCATGCATCCCGCCTATTCCGTCATCGTCTTCACGACATTCTCCGGCGCCGGGTACGGGCTGCTGACCTGCATGGCGCTTTTCGGGATGACCGGAGGCGTGCCTGCAGACCGCTGGTTCGGGGTCGCAGGGTTCGTCCTGGCTCTTGGCATGATCACAGGCGGGCTGTTGTCCTCGACCTTTCACCTGGGGCATCCCGAACGCGCCTGGCGTGCGCTGTCCCAGTGGCGGTCGTCCTGGCTGTCGCGCGAAGGGGTTCTGGCGCTTTTCACCTACCTGCCGGCGCTGCTGCTGGCCTACTGGTGGATAATTCTGGGCTCGCTGGACGGCGCAGCCAACCTGTTCGCCATGATGACTATCGTGTTTTCGGTTATGACCGTGGTCGCGACCGGCATGATATACGCGAGCCTGCGGACCATCCGCGCCTGGTTCAACCCGAACACCGTGCGGGTCTATCTCGCCTTCGCGCTCTGGACGGGGTCGCTCTGGTTCAACATGCTGGCGCACTTCTTCGGCGTCCATTCACCCTGGATCGGGGTCTTCATGGTGATCGCGGGCGTGGTGGCGCTGTTCTTCAAGCGGAAATACTGGATATTTATCGATTCCCACCCGACCTGGGTGCCGCCGGAAAGCGCCCTGGGGCTGCCGGACGCCGGGCCGGTGCGACAGCTCGACCCGCCGAATACGCAGGAAAACTACGTACAGAAGGAAATGGGATACCAGGTCGCCCGGACGCATGCGTTCTCTCTGCGGCGGACGGCGTTCTTCTGCTATTTCCTGATACCCTGGGGCGTCGCGCTGATCACCATCGAACATGAACCGTGGATACGCTACACGGGCGCAGTCGTCGCCGTCATCGTCGGCATGGCAGGTACTATGGTGGAACGCTGGCTGTTTTTCGCCGAGGCCAAGCATACCGCCAACCTCTATTATGGAGCGGATTCGTCCTGATGACGAAGCTGCAGAGGACGTTGGCGCTCGGTATCGCCGCGGCCGTCGCCGTTTTCGCCCTGGCCTTCTTATACGGCAATGTCAGCGATCCGTGGAAACGGGCAGGCTTGCCGCGCCCCGGCGCTCCTTTTCAGCCGGCTTTCGATGTGACATTCGAAAGCGCCGAATCAATGGCCGTAGTGTTCGATGCGGCTGGATACAGGCTCGCCGCCGTCCGGTCCGGCAAGGCAGAAGTCCCGCCGTTTCAGCTCAGAAAACTGCCGGCCGATTTTTCGGGGACCGAAAACGCCGCCGAACGAAAGCGCCTGTTCATCAGATCCGTTCTGCCGCTGGTCCTGCAGGTCAACAAGCATATCGAAAAACAGCGCGCGGCGTTGCTCCGCCTGCTTCGCAAGCAGCAGAGAGGCGAAAAGCCGACCGAACGCGAAGCGGACTGGCTCAAACAAATTGCGCTCCTTTATCGCGTGAAACCGGAACAGACCGCCGAACTGAGGAGACGCATCGTACCGATCCCGCCCGCTCTCGCCCTGGCGCAGGCCGCCGCCGAAAGCGGCTGGGGCACTTCCCGCTTTGCGCTCAAAGGCAACGCGCTGTTCGGCCAGTGGACCTTTGTCGAGGGAGAAGGCATCAAACCGCGCGAGGCAAAGCCGGGCAGCCGTCACGCGGTGAAATCCTATCGGCGGTTAATCGGATCGGCCTGGGATTATGCCCGCAACATAAACAGCAATCCCGCCTATCGCGAACTGCGGATCGCCCGAGCCAGGGGTGCGGATACGGGTCTGGCGCTCGCCGCGCATCTCCAGCGCTACTCGGAACGCGGCATGGACTATGTCGACCTTCTGAAAACCATCATCCAGCAGAACGGCCTCGCACTTCTGAACAAAGCGAAGCTGGCGAACGACCTGCCAGACTGACATCCCCGAATTCGCCAACTCGTGATAGCATTCCGGCCATTGCCGCGAGGAGCCGCGCCATGATCGCCATTCCACCTCATGCCCGCTTGGGCGTCATCCTGTCCTCCGGCAACTGGACGCTGGAAACCTACTTTCGGGCCTACGCGCCGGAGGAAATCGGCGTTCACGTCACGCGTATCCGGCTCGGCTCCGGCGGAGAGCGGCGCGCCGCGGATATCGAAACGGACATCCTCGACTGCGCCGCGCTGCTGGCCGATGCGGGCGTTGATCTGATCTGTCTGCAGGGCACCGCCGTCATGATGGAGCGCGGCCCGGACGGAGAACAGGAAATCGTCGCCGCCATCGAGCAGGCAGCGGATACGCCGGCCTTTACCGCCACTGGCGCCGCCGTGGCGGCGCTGCGCGCGGCGGCCATCGAAAGACCGGTTCTCATCGCTCCGAACGGGGAGGCCGCCACGGAGCGGGAACGCGCCTTTCTCGAAGCATCCGGGTTCAGCGTTATCGACGCGACAGGACTCGATCTGGGAAAGAAATCCAACATGGCGACGCCGGAAGACTGGCTCGCCGCAGCGAAATCCATCGACAGTTCGGACGCGGACGGCGTGTTCTTCAGCGGGTCCAACACGCGCGCGACAGAAGCCATCGCATCCACCGAAACGGCGCTCGGCAAACCAGCGGTCACCAGCGTGCAGGCATCGCTCTGGATGGCGCTTCGGCGACTTTCGAACAGCCTGCCTGAATTCGACCCCGATCCCACGCTCGGCAGGCTGTTCCTCGGGCGATAAGCGCGCATAATGGCCGGCAACTGACAACGACGGGGAACCGGGCTCATGGATGCGGTCAATCGGATACAGGGCGGCACCGCCTTTCTTTCGCTTCTCGCGGACGAAGGCGTCACGCACATGTTCGGCAATCCGGGCACCACCGAACTGCCCGTGATGGACGCGCTCGGCAAGCAGACCGAGATTCCCTACGTGCTTGGCCTTCAGGAATCGGTGGTGATCGGTATGGCGGACGGGTTCGGTCGCGCCAGCGGAAAGCTGACCGCCTGCAACGTTCATGTCGCGCCCGGTCTCGGCAATGCGATGGGCGCGATCTACAACGCGCGCTTCACTCACACGCCGATGATCATCACAGCGGGTCAGCACGAGCAGGGCCACATGCTCACCGAACCGGTTCTCTATGAGCCTCTGGTGCCCATCGCGACGCCGCTGGTGAAATGGGCGGTGGAAATCACGCGGCTGGAAGACATGCCGCGTATTGTCCGCCGCGCCGCCAAGATCGCCATGACGCCGCCAATGGGACCTGTCTTCCTGTCGCTCCCGGGCGACGTGCTGAAAGACGAGGACGGCATCGATCTGGGAAGCGCGACGCGGATCGACACACGGGTCCGGCCGACGGATGAGGCCGTTTCGGCCCTGGCGACAAGACTGATCGCCGCAAAGAACCCCGCGATCATCGCCGGCAACGAGATCGTCGTCTGCGACACGCTGGCCGAAGCGGCTCGGTTCGCCGAAACGCTCGGTGCGCCGGCGCTGCAGCAGACCATCGCCTACGGCTCGCACTTCCTGTCGGAATCGCCCTGCTATATCGGCGAGCTGTCGCGCGGCCAGAAGGATATCCGTGCGGCGCTCGACCCGTACGACCTGCTGGTCTTTGTCGGCGCAGAAGTGCTGCGCACCTCGACCGCGAGCGCTGTCGAACCGATGCCGCCGCATGCCTCCGTCGTTCAGATCGGCCTCGACGACTGGGAGATGGGCAAGAACTACCACGCCGATATCGCGATCCGCGCCGACGTGCGGGAAACGCTGCGCGCGCTGATACCCGAACTTGAACGACAGGGCGGCGCTGCTCTGGCGAAGCTGGCAAATGACCGGATCGCGGAGCTCTCCGGCATCAACTGGACAGCGCGCAACGCCAAGGCCCGCGAAGCCGCGATGGAGAAGGCATCCGCCAGCCCTATCGAACCGGACTGGCTGATGTTCAACGTGGTCGATGCGCTGCCCGAGGACGCCATCATCGTCAACGAATCCCTCACCAGCTCGCGCGCCCTGCCGCATCTCTGGCCCTATCGCGACCGGTACAATTTCCACGGCAATGCGAGCGGCGGCATCGGCTGGGGTCTGCCGGCGTCGCTGGGCGTACAGCTAGCCCATCCCGACCGGCCGGTGGTGTGCCTGTCGGGCGACGGCAGCGCGATGTATTCGATCCAGGCGCTTTGGACCGCCGCCCATCTCGACCTGCCGGTGACCTTCGTGATCGCCAACAACCGCAGCTATCGCATCCTCAAGCAGCGGTTGCGCGTGTTCCACGACAGCGAGGCCTATGTCGGGATGGATTTCGACAAGCCGCCGATCGATTTCGCGGGGCTGGCGGAATCCATGGGCGTGAAATCCGAACGCGTAACCGAGCCGGACGCCGTGCGCCCGGCCATTGACGCGGCGCTGGCAAGCAAGGGGCCGACGCTACTGGATGTGGCTCTTGATAATACGGTGAGGGCGTTACCGCGCTAACCGTTCTGGCCTCTGTGGCGCAGCAGATGATCGGCCAGCACGCAGGCCATCATCGCCTCGCCTACCGGGACCCCGCGAATACCGACGCAGGGATCGTGACGGCCTTTGGTGGCGACGGTCGTGTTGCGGCCCGATTTCGTGATCGTCTGCCTTGGCGTCAGGATCGAACTGGTGGGTTTGACGGCGAAGCGCACGACGACGTCCTGTCCGGTCGAGATGCCGCCGAGTATGCCGCCGGCATTGTTCGACAGGAACTCGACCTTGCCGTTTTTCATCCGCATCTCGTCGGCGTTATCCTCGCCCGAGAGCGCTGCTGCACCGAAGCCCGCGCCGATTTCCACCCCCTTGACCGCGTTGATCCCCATCATGGCGGCGGCGAGGTCGACATCGAGCTTGCCGTAGATCGGCGCGCCCAAACCGGCAGGGATGCCGGAGGCGACGATTTCGATCACCGCGCCAACCGACGATCCTGCCTTGCGCACCTTGTCCAGATGTTCTGCCCAGATCTCCGCAGTCCCGGCATCGGGACACCAGAAGGGGTTTTTCTCGCGCTGCGACCAGACCCATTTCTTCCGGTCGATGGCGATATCGCCCATCTGCACCATCGCGCCGCGAATGCGAAACCCGCGGCCCAGCTCTTTCTGCAGAATTTTCCGGGCGATGCCGCCGGCGGCGACCCGCATCGCGGTCTCACGCGCGCTCGGTCGCCCGCCCCCGCGATAGTCGCGGAAGCCGTATTTCTTAAAGTAGGTGTAATCGGCATGGCCGGGCCGGAACTTTTCGGCGATCTCGGAATAGTCGCGGCTGCGGGCGTCCTGGTTTTCGATCAGCAATCCAATGGACGTACCGGTCGTCTTCCCCTCGAACACGCCGGACAGGATCCTGACCTCATCCGGTTCGCGCCGCTGGGTGACAAAGCGCGACGTGCCAGGCTTGCGCTTGTCGAGCCATTGCTGGAGGTCGGCCTCCGTCAACGGAATACCGGGCGGCGTCCCGTCAACCACGCAGCCAATGGCCGGCCCGTGGCTCTCGCCCCACGTGGTGACGCGGAACAGGGTCCCGAAACTGTTATCGGACATTTTTACTTCGAGCCGGTCACAGCTGAAATATCCGGCGCGTCGACCGCCTTCATGCCGATAATGTTGTAGCCGCAATCGACATGGTGAATCTCGCCGGTCACGCCGGATGAAAGGTCCGACAGGAGATAGAGCCCGGCGCCGCCGACGTCATCGATGGTCGTGTTGCGCTTCAGCGGCGCATTGAACTCGTTCCATTTCAGGATGTAACGGAAATCGCCGATGCCGGACGCCGCCAGCGTACGGATCGGCCCGGCGGAGATCGCGTTGACGCGGACGTTGGATGCGCCCAGATCGACCGCCAGATATTTGACGCTGCATTCGAGCGCTGCCTTCGCCACACCCATCACGTTGTAATGCGGCACCACGCGCTCGGACCCCGCATAGGTCAGGGTTACGATGCTGCCGCCATTGGTCATCAGCGGCGCCGCGGCGCGGCATACGGACGTAAAGGAATAGCAGGAGATCGCCATAGTCCTGGCGAAGTTCCCGGCGGAGGTATCGAGATAGCGCCCTGTCAGCTCGTTCTTGTCGGAAAAGGCGATGCCGTGAACCACGAAATCGACCGAACCCCAGCGTTCGCCAAGCTGAGCAAAAACGTTTTCGACACTGGCATCGTCGGAGACGTCGCATTCCAGCAGCACGTCGGCGCCGATTCCTTCCGCGAGCGGACGCACGCGCTTCTCAAGCGTCTCGTTCTGATAGGTGAAGGCGACTTCGGCGCCGTGTTCGTTAAGCGCCCGGGTAATGCCCCAGGCAAGCGACCGGTCATTGGCGACGCCCATGATCAGCCCCTTCTTGCCGGCCATCAAAGGCACGGATTCCGGCATTATCCCTTTCCTTTCGAAGATTTCCCAGATTTGCACGTAATTTTACACCATCGCGCCGGGTCACGGAAGGCAGCGGTTGAATCGTTCGAGGGCGATCATTCCCGCGAAAGCCGGTCCATCACGAGACGCCGGGATTCCTCCGGAAGCTCGCCTATCGCCTCAGTCAGCGCCCGGATGGTGCGCCTGAGATCGTAGACCTGATCGAGCAGCGGCAGAACGACATCGAAAGCGTCCGAATCGAGCCCAAGGTCATGTTTCAGATCGCACAGCATTTCCACCCGCGCCAGATCGCTGTCGCTGAACCGCCAGCCGCGCCCGTCGCGAACCGGTCTGACCCAGGCGCGCTCGATCCACACCGACAGCTCCGTCCGGTTCACCCGGGTCCGAACGAAGATTTCTTCCATGGTGAACATCAGGCCGCCTCCATGTCCCGGCGAACGTCATAGGGATGCTTCTTCGCCCAGTCGGCAACGAGTTCCTTGAGATCGTCGTCCGGCTTGTCCGGCAACATGACCTTAAGGGCGACGAGTTGGTCGCCGCGACCGCCGCCGGGCTTCGGAACGCCCTTTCCGCGCAGCCGTAGCCGCGCACCGCTGTTCGATCCCGCAGGCACCGACAGATCGACCGGCCCATCGACCGTAGGCACACGCACCCTGGCGCCCAGCACCGCCTCCCCCAGCGTGACCGGCAGGTCCAGGTGGATGTCGTCGCCCTCCCGTCGAAACAGGCGATGCGGCGCGACATGGATTTCGATATAGGCATCGCCCGCCGGCGCCCCGCCATATCCTGGTCCGCCCTGCCCTTTCAGCCGGAGAGACTGCCCATCGCGCGTACCGGCGGGAATGGTCACGTCGAGCGACCGGCCGTCGGGCAGCGTTATGCGCTGACGGCCGCCCTTGACCGCAACGAGAAATGTGCAGGACAGAGAGTAGCGCGAGTCCGAGCCCCGCATGCGCATGCCGCCAGGATGCCCTCCACCCGGACGCCCTCCGCCGGATGTCCGCCCGAAAATATCGGCAAACACATCCTCCGCGGCGAATCCCGGTTGTCCTGCATCGCCATCGCCGAAATGCCAGTAATACCGCGCCCCGTCGCCGCCCTCGGCGTAATCGCGGTAGAAGGTGCGGTCCGGCCTTTCCGCGCCGGTCTCGTCGATTTCTCCGGCGTCGTAGCGCCTGCGCTTCTCCGGGTCCGACAGCAGGTCGTAGGCCGCGCCGATTTCCTTGAACCGGCCTTCTGCATCCCTGTCGCCCGGTCTCAGGTCAGGGTGATACTTCTTGGCAAGCGCGCGATAGGCTTTTCGGAGCTCGTCCGCTGAAACGTCTTTCGACACACCAAGGGTTTCGTATAGGTTCTTCATGTCTGGGTGGCCTTTACCGGCTCTCTTCAGGTTATTCTTTCAATCGGCTAATATGCCACGTCACGGCGCTATGCCGTCTATTTTTGAAATGGTGATTTCCGTGCCCCGTAACAAGACTCCTGTGCGAAGGGTTCTGGCCCGGATCGGACGATAGATGGATGGTAATTCGGACATGAATCCGACGGCGCAGTTCCGCGAGTGGTTCGAGGATGCGCAAAAGAGCGAGCCCGGTCTGGCCGAGGCGATGACTCTGGCGACCGTCGATGCAGACGGCGTGCCAGACGCGCGCATGGTCCTGCTCAAGGATGCGGACGAAGCAGGGTTCGTTTTCTACACCAACACCGAAAGCGCGAAGGGCGACCAGCTCCGCTCGAACCCGACCGCGGCGCTCGTGTTTCACTGGAAGTCGCTAAAGCGGCAGGTGCGCATCCGCGGCCCTGTCGAACCGGTATCGGATGCGGAGGCAGATGCCTATTTCGCGACACGCGCCCGGGGGGCGCAGATCGGAGCCTGGGCATCCGACCAGTCGCGCGAGATGGAGAACGCGTTCGACCTCGAAAAGGCCGTCGCCTCCTATACCGCGAGGTTCGGTGTCGGCGCGGTGCCGCGCCCGTCGCACTGGCACGGCTACCGGGTCAGGCCGGAAGTCATCGAGTTCTGGGAAGAAAAGCTGTTCAGGCTACACAGGCGGGACGTGTTCCGCATGAATGACGGTGAATGGCGCCGCTTGCGTCTTTTCCCGTAATCTCCGGATACGGCAAAAACTTCCCATAATCGCTTGAAATCCAGACTGAATAGGACGACCCTGTTGTCAAGCGGAGCTGGCGTAAAAGCGGACCCGGACACAAGGGAGAAACCGGTATGACAATCAAAACGATCCTTGCCTGCGTGAGCAGCGAAGACTCCGGCAAGACCGTGCTCGAGGCGGCAGGACAGCTCGCCAAGGACCACGATGCGCATGTCGAAGTGCTGCATGTCCGCGCCGATCCGCGCGGCCTCGTTCCCTATACGGGCGAAGGCATGGACGGCTCCATGATCGAGGAAATCATGGAGGTCACCGAGAAGGAAGGCGGGGAGCGCGCCGTCGCGGTCAGGGCCATGTTCGACAGTTTCTGCGCGTCCTCCGGGATCGCCATCGCGGACCAGCCCGGGTCGGTGTCGGGACCCAGCATCTGCTGGCGCGAGGAAAACGGGCGCGAGGACGAAATCGTCGCCATCCGCGGACGCCTGTTCGATATCATCGCCTGCGGTCGCCCGGTCCGCGACTCCGCGCTGCCGTCGCCGATCACGCTGGAAGCGGCGCTGCTCGACACCGGTCGGCCGATCCTGATCGCACCGCCTACCCTGCCCGCGTCGATGGGAAAACATATCGCTGTCGCCTGGGAATCCAGCCCTGAAGCGACCCATGCCATCTCGGCGGCGATGCCCCTGCTCGCGAAAGCGGAGAAGGTGACCCTGCTCGCCTCCGATCCGATCGAGCCGCCCGACATTCCGCCGGAAGACGGCGTCACCCGGCTCGCCTGGGGCGGCATCAAGGCCGAAATCGTGCGCTTCGACGTGAACGAGGATGAGATCGGCCGCGCCTATCTGAAGCACGCCGGAGAAGTGGGAGCCGATATGCTGGTCAAGGGCGCCTACTCGCGCAGCCGGGTGCGCCAGATGATCCTCGGCGGACGCACGCGTCACATCATCGCCAACACCGAAATCCCCACCTTCCTCTGCAAATAGCAGGGGACAAGTAGCGCAGGGGCGCGAACGAAAGAGTGACCGACCGTAAAACCGTCGTCCTGACCGGCGCGAGCCGGGGAATCGGTCACGCCACCGTCAGGCGCTTCAGCGAAGCGGGGTGGCAGGTCATATCCTGCTCGCGCGAAGATATCCCCGACGATTGCCGGCGCGATCCGAACTGGACGCATCATTTTCCGGCCGATCTCTCCAATCGCGAGAGCCTCGACACCTTCATAGACCAGGCGAATGAGGTGATCGGCAAGGGCGGGCTCGACGCGCTGGTCAATAACGCCGCCCTGTCTCCCAAGACGCCCTACCGCGAACGGCTGGGCTGTCTGAACGGCTCGCTGGACGGCTGGCGCGAGGTATTCGAGCTCAACTTCTTCGCCGCGCTGACGCTAAGCCGCGGTCTCGCCTCGGCGCTCCACCGGCACAAGGGCGCAATCGTCAACATCACCTCGATCGCCGGGCATGCGACGCACCCTTTCGCCGGCTCGGCCTATTCGATTTCCAAGGCGGCGCTTTCCGCATTAACACGCGAGATGGCGGTCGAGTTCGCCGAGCTCGATGTCCGGGTCAACGCGGTGGCGCCCGGCGAAATCGCGACCGAGATGATTAGCGAAGAGTACGAGGCGCTGATCCCCCGCATCCCGCTCAACCGTATGGGCACGGTCGAGGAGGTCGCCAGCGTCGTCTACCGGCTGTGCGACGACGATTTCGGCTATGTGACGGGAACGGAGGTTTTCGTCACCGGCGGCCAGCATCTGCTCTGACGGAGGGAAACGTCATCGGCTCCTGCGGGGCAGCAGCCCTTAGCCGAAAGCTGCAACCGTTCTACTCTCTCAGGAGCCTGTTTCCCGAATGTTCCTTGCGTCCGCTTTTCCCCGGTCGAACTCCTTGCGACGTGCTGCGATTTCTTCCGGCGTCAGAATGGCGGCGTTGGAATAATCGCGTTGCCAGTTTCCGGCGCCGCTCCACCGGAACGGGGAACGCTCCGTTGTGCGCGGCTCAATGGCTGTTTCCAGCAGGGCGACGGCTTGCCGCGCGATCCCGATCTGGGAGGACGGGTCGTTCGGCAATCCGGCGCTGTTGCCCAGCGGGAAATTATTGAACAGCAGGCGCGGAACCCCGACATGCTCCACGATGTCTTTCGCGCAACCCGAGATGACAGTCGAAATACCGGCGCTCTCAAGCGCCCGTGCCGCGAGACTGACGGACTGGTGGCAGACGGGACAGTTCGGCACCAGAATGGCGGCATCGATCCGGTCCTCCCGACATCGGGAAACAAGCTCGACGCAGTCGATTTCAACCGTGGTTTTCTGCGAACGGTTGGTCGGAAGACCGTAAAACTGCGGCGCGACGGCGCCGATCACGCCTTCCTCTTCCAGAACCCTTAACGCGCGGAGAGGGAACCAGGTTCCCTGGTCCTCCGCCGTGGTGTGCGCGCGGTCATAGGCGACATGCGATATCCGCAGATCGGGCTCGACCGACGTAGTGTGCGAATACACGGAATAGAATTTCGCCGAGCCGTTATAGGGCGCGCCGGGTCCCTGATCGCCCTTGTCCGGTTGATACAGCGCCGCCGTCGTGACGATGCCTATCGTTGCCTCCGACAACGGCTTCGCCAACGGGGAAAACGGGACATCCTCGAAATGCGCCCAGCGGTAGGGGGCGCCATAGCCAAGAGCCCGATAGTATTCCTCGATCCGATCCAGATAGGGCAACGGGGATTCGTCAGTCATCGCAATTCCATGGAAAAATCAGGCTCAGCTTCCACGCGCACCTAGCGACCCAGTTTCGTTCGGCCAGGTACACCTGGTAAAAAAAGCCTCCAGCACATCGGAGCGGTCGTCGCCCGGCAGGTCCTGACTTACGTCATAATCTCGGCTACGTGAAGCGATCGGAGGTTTTTGTCGCCGGCGGCCGGCATCTGCTTTGAACTCAGGAACGAATTTTCGGCGTGATCCGGGCGAGCTGCGACCTGTCGGAAAGTCGGCCGGCTGCCAGCCGTTTTCGGTTACCGGTTCACGCCGTAAACTTCAGTCTGGTATGGTGGCAAGACAGCTGCTGTCGCCGACGGCCCATAGCCTGGCAATCCATACGAACGGATGGCCATGCGAACGGATGGCGAAACAGCCACACCGTCAGTCCGAATACAGTTGACCGAACAAGGGAGAAAGAACATGGCAGTCACTGAAATCAATGCCCCCGCCTCGGGAGGCGGCACCATACCCTGCCTGGCGGCGATGCCGGAGAGCGGACCCGGTACGGGTGTCGTGATCGCCCCGACCATTTTCGGCCTGAACGACGATATGGCCATGGTGCTCGAACGGCTCGCCGGAGAGGGCTTCGCCGCAGTCGTTCCCAACCCGTTCTGGCGCGACGAAGAACCGGGCATTATCGGCCATTCCGGAGAGGACAGGGAACGGGCCTTCGCCCGTCTGGGACGCACGCCTTTCGATCAGGCATTCGGCGATATGGCCGACACTATCGACCATGTGCGCAAACAATCCTGGTGCAACGGCAAGATCGCGGTGATGGGGTTCTGCTACGGCGGCCCGTTCGCCCTTGAAGCGGCGGCCAGGTGCGGCATCCAGGCGGGGCTCTCCTATCACGGCTCGTTCGTCCAGGATCACCTCGACGCCGTCCCCGATGTTGGCTGCCCGCTCAGCTTCCACTGGGGCGACAATGACAGGGCCGCGCCGCTCGACGTCATCGACAATATCCGGCAATCCTTCTCGGCGCTCGATAACGCGGATATTTTCCTGTACGAGGGCGGCGTCGAGCACGGCTATATGCTTCCCGGCCACGGGGAAGCCTATAACGAGGCGGCGGCCGAACTTTCCTGGGAACGCAGCCTGAGCCTTCTCAAATCGATCTGAGGGGCTCGACCTGGCGGACAAATCGCGTAACGCAGAGGCCTCGACGGAGGCCCAGAGAGAGGCCAGGACGGAAGAAATGCCCGAACCCAAGGCGAACTGGATCGAGCTTCTGCGGGACGGGCGGGCCGCCTATACCATTCTGCTCAATCTCGGCATCGGGCTGCACGCGCTCGACGTGTTCGTCATCACGACCATCATGCCGGCGGTGGTCGCCGATATCGGTGGCATGTCGTTCTATACCTGGACGGCGATGCTCTACATGGTGGGCAGTATCGTGGGCGCCGCCGCGGGCGGGCATATGCGGGCTAAGCTGGGCCGCCGGAAAGGCTATGTGTGGGGCGGCGCCGTCCTGCTGATCGGCACCATCGGCTGCGCCGTACCGCCCGACATGGCGACCCTGCTGGTCGCGCGGACGGTCAAGGGGATCGGCGGCGGGCTGGTCATTTCTCAATCGATGGCGCTGGTGTCGGACCTGTACGAGCCGCGTATCAGGACCCGGATCCTCGCCACCGTCACCACCACCTGGAGCATCGCCGCGCTGATCGGCCCGGCCATCGGCGGCGCGTTCGCCGAGATCGGCTGGTGGCGAGGCGCGTTCTGGGCGACCGCGCCCTTCACTCTCGCCTTTCTGTGGATGGCTTGGAAATACATTCCGGCCGAAACGGTCGACGCGGTCGCGCGCCGCTTCCCGATTCGCCGTCTCGCCCTGCTGACCGCCGGAGTCATGGCGATCGGGCTGACCAGCCAGTTCCAGAATGTCGCAATTAACGGCGCCCTGATCGCGGTCTCCGCCCTTCTCGTATGGCTGACTCTGAAGCTTGACGGCGCGTCCGATTACGGGCTGTTCCCGTCGCGGCCGTTCTCCCTTCTGGCGCCGGTCGGGCTGTCCTACTGGATGTACATGATCATATCCGTGACCCATTCGGCGCTATTGATCTTCGCCCCCCTGTTTCTTCAGGTGCTGCACGACCTGTCGCCGCTCTATATCGGTTATCTGTCGCTGGTGTTTTCCCTCGGCTGGACCGCCGGCGCGGTGGGCGTCTCGGGCTGGTCCGGCACCGGAGAAAAAGTCGCCATGGTCGGCGGCATGGTGCTTGCCGTGGTCTCGACCGTCGCCTTCATCTACGCGGTGATCGACGGACCGCTCCTGATGGTGACCGTCACCATCACGATTGTCGGGATCGGCATCGGCGCCACCAACGTTATCGCGACGACTTACGGTATGTCGGTCGCGAAGGACGGCGAGGAGCGCATTACCGCGTCGGCGATGCAGACAGTTCGCTCGCTCGGCGTCGCGTTCGGCGCGGCCATCGCGGGTCTCGTCGCGAACGCCGCCGGCCTCGATCAGGACACGGCGCCCGAAACCGTTGTCCGGGTCGCGATCTGGGTGCTGGGCTTCACCGCCTGCGTGCCAGCGATCGGGACATTGATCGCGTGGCGAGCCGCCGGCTGGGGATGGCAGTTCAGGACCGGCAAGTAAGCTTGATCGGCGCGGACCGCGCCCTAGATTACGACACGTTAATTGAACGGACGGAGAGCGGCGCCATGGCATTTAAGACGATTGCGATCCTCAGCGCGGGCGAGATGGGCGGCAATACCGGTGGCGCGCTGGCGAAGGAGGGCTACCGGATCGTGACCAGCCTGGCGGGGCGCAGCGAAGCCACCCGCGAACGGGCGCTCAGTCTCGGGTTTCACGATAGCGGTTCGGTAGAGGACGCGATCAGGGAAGCCGATATCGTCTTCAGCATCCTTCCGCCGGGGCTCGCGGTGGAGCAGGCGGAGAAGGTCGCCGCCGCCATGAAGGCCACCGGATGCACGCCGCCTTTTATCGACTGCAATGCCGTCGCGCCGCAGACCGCACACGAAATCGGCACCATCATTGGCGAGGCGGGCGCAGAATTCATCGATGGCGGAATCGTCGGCAATCCGCCCGGCAAGAACCCCGAGAAACCCACGCGTTTCTATGTCAGCGGCCCCGGCGCGCCACTGATGGCCGAGTTCCATGGTAAGGGGATCGACGTGCGCCAGTGCGGCCCGGATCTGGGCCGGGCGTCCGCCATCAAGATGTGCTACGCGGGCGTCACCAAGGGCACCAGTGCGCTGCACACCGCTTTGCTGATGGCCGCGGAAAAGCTCGGCGTGGCCGACGAAATCCACGAGGAATACGAGTACTCCATCGGCGCCATGTACGCACGCATGGAGAACATGACCCCAGGCCTGCCTGCTGTCGCTGAGCGCTACGCGCCGGAGATGGACGAAATCGCCAAGACGCTGGGCGCGATCGACCTGCCAACCGGTTTCCACGAGGGCGCAGCGGAACTCTACCGCCTGCTGACGCTGTCCCCCTATGCCAGCGAAATCCGTGAAACGGTCGACCGAAACCGCACCATGCGTCAGACGGTCGAAGGATCGGTAGCTGCGCTGGGCCCAAGGGATGCTGCCGAATAGACGCTGACGCCCGACACGGCGCGAAGCGATTTCAGCGACGCGGCGACCGACTCCAGACGCAGCAGGTGCGCGCGGCAGGTCCGGCAGTCGCTGGAGCCGAAACCGCCCACCGGAATGCTGACCCTGGCCGAGGCCTCTAGCGCCGCGACCAGTGCGCATTCCGTGCCGCCCGGCCAGGTCGCCACCTCGGATACGGTGCCCGCAGCTGTCAGCCGGTCGACATGCCAGTGCAGAGGTTTTTCTTTGCGAAGATGGCGCCCAACCCGCGCAGCAATGCCGCCCGGTCCGTTTGCGCTTCCCAGATATGCATAGGCGCCAGCCGGTAGAGCGACGGACCCGAGCGCGCCGACATCGCCGCGAAAGGCCGACCGAAGCCGAATCACCAGCGCATAGGCGCCGCTGTCGCCAGGTAGCAAGGACAACTTCCCCATCCCTGAAGATGGCCGCAGCGGAGCGCTTCCGTCAATCTCGGCCAATTTCAGACTCTGTGATTAATTTCATTGCCGGGCGCCGCTCCTTTCGGGGAAACTCTCCGCATGCCGCCGCAACCGAACTGCGCCCTTGTACCGACTATCCAGGGCAATCCGGACATCGCGATTATCGCCCTTCCCGACGGCAGCGATGCGACCCTGCGCGTACGCCGCAGCGCGCGCGCCAAACGGGTGGCGATCCGGATTCTGCCCAACAGTTTCGCGGCGGAGCTCGTTCTGCCACCCAAGGTCTCAAGGCGTCAGGGCATAAAATTCGCCAGCGAACGCGCAGCCTGGCTGCAGGATCACCTTGCCCGTCTGCCGACGCCAGTGCCTTTCGCCGACGGCGCAGTGTTTCCGTTTCTCGACCGGCCGATCACCATTCGCCGGCTCGACGCTTCCATCGATTCCGTGCGCCGCGACGACGATGACCTTATCGTGCGGATCGCGCGGCGCGACCTGTCGGCGGCGGTCAGGGGATATTTGCGGGACGAAGCGCGGCGCGAGCTGTCGGTGCGGGCGATGGACATGTCGGACCGGATCGGACGGCCCTTTCGACGGCTAACGGTACGCGACACCCACAGCCGCTGGGGCAGCTGCTCCTGGCAGGGCGATCTGAGCTTCTCCTGGAGGCTGATCTTTTCTCCCGAGTGGGTTCTCGATTACCTGGTCGCGCATGAGGTCTCGCACCTCGTTCACATGGACCATTCCGCGAGCTTCTGGCGGCTGGTCGAGGAGCTGGGCGGAAAACCCGACGAAGCGCGGCGCTGGCTGCGCAATAACGGGCCGGGTCTGTATCGTTACGGCGCGGTGACCGCGGCGTGAATCACGGTCGCGCGGGCCGCGGCGTTCTTTCATGCCACGCGTTATAGAATACCGCCGAAAAGACGACGAGCGCGCCCACTCCGACCCAGATCTCCGGCACCTGCTGAAAAAAGAAGAAACCGATCAGGCTGGCCCAGATCACCTTGGTGAAATCGATGGGCAGCACGAGCGTCGCGTCGGCGCGACGAAACGATTCACTGAGCGCCAGCTGCGAAATCGTGCCGAGCGCCGCCATGAACACCAACGTCGCGACGATGCCGAGCGACGGCCAGGTCCAGACGAACAAGGCGCATACGAAAGTCACCGGCGCCTGCAGAATAGTGGCGTATAGCGTGACGGTGACCGAGCTTTCGGTACGCGACAGCGATTTGATTGTCGTCAGGGCCATCGCCCATAGAAGGTTGGACGTCAACGCAAGCGCCGCCCCCAGAGATATCGCCTGCACGCCCGGCCGAAGAATAATGGCGGCACCGAGCAATCCCATGAAAAGCGCAATCCAGCGATAGCGCGTCATCCGCTCCCGCAGAAAAAGAACGGTAAACACGCTGGCAAAAATCGGCGAAAGCAGGCTCAACGATACGATTTTGGCCAGCGGTTCCATCGAAAGAGCGGCGAAATAGGAGAGCTGGGCGCCAACATTGAGGACCGCCCGTACAAGGTGCAGGTTTAACCGCTGGGTGATCAGCGGCCGGAAGCCATTTTTGACAAAAACCGGCGACATCAGGATCACGCCGAATAGCTGGCGGATAAACGCGATCTCGAAGACGTGAACGAAATGGGACAGGTGATGCACCAGCCCGTTCATCACCGAGACTGTCGAGGCCGAGGTTAGCATGAACCCCATCCCCTTGATGCTTTCGGGGGTCGATCGCAGAATCTGACGGAGGGGCATAAAGCGCTCTGACACGGGAGGAAGCTGGCAGCCTGAGAGATATCATAAAATGCCGGACTGCGCGCTTCCGCGTTTCCACCGACCCGTCACCCGTGATAGGGATCGCCCGAAAGAAAACTCATGAAAACCGACGCATTCGATTTCGATCTGCCGCGCGAACTGATCGCGCAACGCCCCGCCGAGCCACGCGATGCCGCACGGCTGCTGGTCGTCGGCGAAAGGCTGAAAGACCGAACGGTTGGCCAGTTGCCGTCCCTGTTGCGGTCCGGCGACATACTGGTCGTCAACGACACGAGAGTCATCCCGGCGCGGCTGCGCGGTCGCCGGGGCGAAGCCGGTATCGAGGTGACTCTTCACCAGAAGCGAGGGGAACGCGACTGGCGCGCCTTCGCACGGCCGGCGCGCAAGCTGCGGATCGACGACCGGGTCGATTTCGCCGAAGATTTTTGGGCGATTGTGACCGAAAAACGCGACGGCGGTGAAATCGGCCTTCGGTTCGAAGGCGCCGATCTCGACGCCGCTCTGGAACGGCACGGCATCATGCCGTTGCCGCCCTATATCGAACGCCCGCGCGAAGGCGAATCCGCCGACAGGACGGACTACCAGACGATCTACGCCGCCGAGCCTGGGGCAGTCGCCGCGCCTACCGCCGGCCTGCATTTCACACCGGCGCTGCTGGACGCCATCGGAGAGGCTGGCGTCCAGACTGCCCGGCTTACGCTCCATGTCGGCGCCGGAACCTTCCTGCCGGTCAAGGTCGACGACACGGCGGACCATAAAATGCACGCCGAATGGGGCCGGATAGACCCGGAAACGGCGGCGAGGATCAACGCGGCGCGGCAGGCGGGCGGGCGGATCATCGCCTGCGGCACGACATCGCTAAGGCTGCTGGAAAGCGCGGCGGACGAAAGCGGAATCGTTCACCCTTTCAGCGACGAGACCGAGATCTTCATCACGCCGGGCTATCGGTTCCGGGCCGTGGACATCCTGCTGACCAACTTCCACCTGCCGAAATCGACGCTCTTCATGCTGGTCTCGGCTTTTTCAGGCCTGGATCGCATGAAGTCCGCTTACGCGCATGCCGTCGCCGAACGCTACCGGTTCTACTCCTACGGCGACGCCTGTCTGCTCTTTCCAGGAGAAGGAACATGACAGGAATCGAATTCTCCATCTCGGCCACTGACGGCGCGGCGCGACGCGGGCGGCTGACCCTCGCGCACGGCACGGTAGAGACGCCGGCTTTCATGCCGGTGGGCACCGCCGGCACGGTCAAGGCCATGACGCCCGAAGGCGTCGCTGCGACCGGCGCGGAAATCATCCTCGGCAACACCTACCACCTGATGCTGCGACCAGGAGCCGGACGCCTGGCTACGCTCGGCGGGCTGCACCAATTCATGAACTGGCCAAAGCCGATCCTGACCGATTCCGGCGGATACCAGGTTTTTTCGCTGGCGGGTCGGCGGACGCTATCCGAAAACGGCGTCCTGTTTCGGTCGCATCTCGATGGAGCGGAGCATAACCTGACGCCGGAACGCTCCATCGAAATCCAGCGCCTGATCGGATCCGACATCGCGATGGTGCTGGACGAATGCACCGGCTGGCCGGTCACCGAAGACGAAGCCCGAACCTCGATGGAGCTATCGATGCGCTGGGCGGCGCGCAGCAAGGAAGCGTATGAGCCACGCGCGGGATACGGGCTGTTCGGCATCGTCCAGGGCAGCGTTTTTCCAAATTTGCGACGCGAAAGCGCGGAGACCCTTCAGAAGACCGGATTCGACGGCTACGCGGTTGGCGGGCTCGCGGTCGGCGAGGGACAGGCTCAGATGTTCGACGTACTCGATTTCACCGTCCCGCATTTGCCGGCGGACCGGCCGCACTACCTGATGGGTGTCGGCAAGCCAGCCGATATCGTCGGCGCGGTGGCGCGCGGCATCGACATGTTCGACTGCGTCCTGCCCACCCGATCGGGTCGCACCGCGCAGGCCTTCGTGACGGGTGGCACGCTCAACCTTCGAAACGCCCGACATGCCGACGACATGTCGCCGCTGGATGCGACATGCGACTGCCCGGTTTGCGCGCAGTACGGCAGGGCCTACCTGCATCACCTGATCAAGGCCGGCGAAATGCTGGCCGGCATGCTTCTGACGACGCACAATCTGCATTACTATCAGTCGCTGATGAAAAACCTGCGCGACGCGATTGCCGGGGGCACGCTGGCGGAGTTTCGGACAAAGTTCGATCGGGAGCAGCAGGCCGGACCGGAAGACGGACATCATGGCGACCACTGAAGAACAGACCCTGACCCATCTCGGCAACGAAACGGACCTGCCTGCCTCACCCGATGACACGGTGCTGGAGCGCATCGCCAACCCACACCCCGATGTGCCCTACATGGCGCGGTTCACCTGTCCGGAGTTCACCGCCCTGTGCCCGGTAACCGGACAGCCGGATTTCGCGCATCTGGTGATCGACTATGTCCCGGGCGAGTGGCTGGTCGAAAGCAAGTCGCTGAAGCTTTACCTCGCGTCGTTCCGCAATCACGGCGACTTTCACGAGGCGTGCACCGTCGGCATCGCCAAACGGCTAGAGGCGCTTCTGCAACCGGTCTGGCTTCGTATTGGCGGTTACTGGTATCCGCGCGGCGGCATTCCGATCGACGTCTTCTACCAGACAGGCGATGCCCCCGACGGGGTCTGGATTCCGGATCAGGGCGTTGCGCCCTATCGCGGTCGAGGCTGAACCTGGTCGCGCCAAACCCTGCCATTCGAAAAAAGGCGTTGGAACTTGGTTTCGACGCCATCGGTTTTGCGCCAGCGACATTGCGCGACGAAGCGCGCCAGGGGCTTGCCGAGTTCCTCGACTCCGGCCACCACGGCGATATGGGCTGGCTCGCCGACCGCGCGGCCGAACGGGGTTCGCCCGATGTTCTCTGGCCCGAGGCGAAAAGCGTCGTGGTCGTGGGCCTCAATTACGGCCCGCCGCGCGATCCGCTGGCGCCGCTGGAACGGCCGGAACGCGCGACCGTATCGACCTATGCGCGCGGGCGTGACTATCACGATGTCCTCAAGAAAAAGCTGCGCGTTCTCGCGCGCTACATGGCGGACGAGCTGGACAGCGACGTCAAGCTGTTCGTCGACACAGCGCCGGTGATGGAAAAACCGCTCGGCCAGGTGGCGGGACTCGGATGGCAGGGAAAGCACACGAACCTGGTCTCCCGCCATTTCGGGTCCTGGATGTTTCTCGGCGAAATATGCACAACGCTGGACCTCGATCCGGACGAGCCTGGCGAAGACCGGTGCGGCGCCTGTTCGCGCTGCCTCGATATCTGTCCGACCAGGGCTTTCCCAGCTCCCTACAGGCTGGATGCGCGACGATGCATCTCGTACCTGACCATCGAGCATCAGGGCCATATTCCGCGTGAATTCCGCGAAGCGATGGGCAACCGGATATACGGTTGCGACGACTGCCTCGCCGTATGTCCCTGGAACAAGTTCGCCAAACCGCTCACCGATCCCGATCTTGCCTGGCGGCTGGAGCTGGTCTGGCCGCGGCTGGCGGATTTCGTCATGCTGGACGATACAGCATTCAGAGAGGTTTTCTCCACCTCGCCGGTAAAACGGCTGGGGCGCGACCGGTTCATACGCAACGTGTTGATCGCGATCGGCAATAGCGGACTTGCCGACCTTGCCGGCAGGGTACGGGAGCGACTCGGCGACGGCTCGCCGCTGGTGCGCGCGATGGCGGTATGGGCGCTTGGAAGGCTGCTGCCGAAAGACGAATTCGAAGCGTTAGCGAAAGAAAGTCTGGGAACCGAAACGGACAAAGACGTCCGGAACGAGTGGATTGCCGGATCGGCCAGCTAGGGAGCAGGGCCTCAGTTCCAGCCGTTAATGCCGGGGCGGATGGTGCAGGAAATCGTGCCGGTCCGCGCTTCGAATGACGATCTCCATAACCCGCGCACCGCGCGTTATGCCGAAGACGATATCGTCGCCCGGGTCGCCCGCCGCCCACATCCGCGCATACATCTCCGACAGCGTTTCGACGGATTCGCCTTCCACTTCGCGGATTATGTCGCCCGGCGTGATGCCGGCGCGGTCCGCCGGTCCATTTTCCATCACATTGGAAACGACCAGGTGGCCGAGCGCCTCGGCGGCATGCATGCCGACCCAGGGACGGGCGAGCGAGCCAGCGCGGCCGGTTTCCAGCATTTCGGTCAGGACGGGCTGCAGAAGCGAGACCGGCACGAACATGTTGCCGGGCGTTTCCACGTCTTCGCCGACTTCCTGAACGAACAGCGACCCGATACCGACCAGACTGCCATCGCCCGGACGGATCAGCGCTGCACCGCTCCAGCGGGGATGCAGCGGGCTGGTGAACAGGGCGGCGTCGATCATATATTCCCACGACCCCGCGAATTCCCTGCGGTCGACCACCCTGCCGAGAATGGAAGAGTCCACCCCGCCAGCGGATGCAATAACCACCGAGTCACCGGCTCCCGGATCATCCGGCGCGCCGGAAAGTTCAAGCGCGGGAACATCAAGAGGCGTTATGGTCCTGATCAGCCCAAAACCGGTAGCGTGGTCATAGGCGACGACTTGGGCCGACATCGTGTCCGCCGGGCGCCCCGATACTGACATCTGTCGCCTCGGAAATCAGGTAGCCGATCGTAACCAGCAGACCGCTATCGTCGATCACGACAGCGTTGCCTTCCCGTTCGGTCCCGAGCGAATTGGCGGTCCGCGCGTCGGGCGGCACGTGCGACCGCAGCGACCGTACAGCCGAGACGCTTGCCTCGAGATCGAAGGCAACATCGTTTTCAGTCGGCCTGGGTCCGGGAATTCGCGGCTGGGAAACCGGCAAAATCCCGTCGAGCCGATGGCCGTTCGAACGTGTCACTACTGCCATCTTCTACCTTTCAACAAGAGCGGGAACACTCCAGGGGGCCGACAGGAAAGCTCGTCCATTCACCTGGTCAGATACCGATAAGGAGCATAGGCGGGGACTACCGGCAAATCAATGCCACCTGACCCGCCGACAGCTGGCACGAACCAACTAAATTAGTATTTTTCAATAACATAGCGCGCACACCGCTCCCAAAGACGCCCTTAGTATTTTCAACATTTTGCCGTATGGAGAAAATGCCCTGGCACCCACATACGGGTTGCAGACGTTTTAAGAATTTGGAAATATACATTTATTGTTTTTAACCAAATATGGCGTGACGAATTTGGCTTTGATGCCAACTCGCGGCTGTGTATTTGACAAAATGCAGAACTGGATAGCCAGATTGCGTATCAGGGGGGCCAGCGCGTTTGCCGGAACCGTGATGCTCGCGTTCGCGTTCCTGACCGGCCACGCAAGCGCCCTGCCTTTTCAGGTAACGATTCAGCCCATCAATGTTTGCGACGATAGCGGACTTAACTGCGGCAACCCGACAGAAGAGACATTCTTCGCGGAAACCCGGAAAATCTGGGCCCAGGCGGACGTAGATGTCACTTTCCTCGAATTCAACCAGTTCAACAGCAGCGCATTTCTGAACATTGACGGAACCACCCAGTCACTGATCGATCTTCGACAGGCGGCCGGCAACGGTCGGAACGCCGATTCCAAGGTCCTCAACATATGGTTCCTTGATAATATCGCCGGCGGCTCTCTGGCGGGTCTCGCCTTTATCAACTCGAACGGAATTGCCATCGCCGACGAGGTCTTCGCCCTTAACCGCATCGATACCATCGCGCATGAGATCGGACATAATCTCGGCCTCACTCATGAAAGCGCGAATGGCGATGATTTCAATCTTATGCAGGAAGGTGGAGATCGAAATATTCCGACGAGTATCCTCGACATCGCACCGGACGGCCTTGGGTTCGACCAGATATCGCTAAACCAGGTTAATCAGGTCCGGACGAGCGTTTTCCTTACGACCCAGACCGACGCGTTGCCGGAACCTTCAGGCATGGCCATCCTGATCATCGGGCTCGCAGCGACGTTGAAACTGTCGCCGAGAGGGCGGGTAAGAACAGTCATTGTCAGGCGTTAGGGACGTCAACTTCGTACTCCGGCAGTAGCGCCGAACGGCGCTTTTTTTGCGCCTTATGTACGCCCGGCCGTCAAAATTCCTCCAGATACCGGACCATCCGGTCCCGAGTCTTTCCGTCGGGCAGCCTGCCCATCCCGGCTTCCACATTATCCACCAGGTGACGAACCTTGGCCGTCCCCGGGATGACGCAGGTCACCGCCTTGTGACCGAGGATATATTTCAGGAAGAACTGGCCCCAGCTCCGGCAATCGAAGTCCGCAGCCCAGTCCGGCAGGTCGCGACCGCGCACCCGTCGGAACAGGCCGCCGCCCTCGTAAGGCCGGTTGACGATGACGGCGATGCCCCGCTCCGCACAGAGCGGCAGAAGCCTGTCTTCCGCCTGACGGACGCCGATGGAAAAAGGCAGCTGCACAAAATCGATCTTTTCCGACGTGATGACCTGTTCAAGCCTGGCGAAAGCGCCGGGCGTATAGTGGGTGATGCCGCTGTAGCGGACGCGCCCGCGCTCCTTCCAGACATTTATCGTCGAAAGCTGCGTGCGCCAGTCGACGAGATTGTGAACCTGCATGAGGTCGACGACATCGGTGCGAAACAGACGGAGCGAGTCTTCCATCTGCTCTATCCCCTGATGGCGTCCCTCGGTCCATACCTTGGTTGCGAGAAACGCTTTCTCTCGCAAGCCGGCCTGCCTCAACAAATCGCCGACCACGCCCTCGGAACGCCCGTACATCGGCGACGAATCGATCACCGAGCCGCCTGCCTCGAACAGCAGTTTCAGCACGTCGGCGAGCGGCGCGCGTTCCTCGGCGACATCGCCGACATCGAAAGTCTGCCAGGTACCCACGCCGACCACCGGAAGCGCCTCACCGCTGGACGGGATGACGCGGGTACTCATCCTGCGCTCTTCCCTTGCCAGAGCCGGCAGACCGGTCGCACCGGCGAAAAGACCTCCCGCGCAGAGGCGCAGGAACGCCGCCCTGGCCAGCTGCATCGATCAGCCGTCCTTTCGGTCATTGCGCTTGAGGTAGATATAGCCGCCATCGACCAGCAGATCCGTCGCGGTCGTGAAAGACGCATCGTCGGACGCCAGAAACAGCACCGCCTTGGCCACCTCTTCCGGCTGACCAACGCGGCCCAGCATATGAAGATAGCCGCGCGCCTCGTGAAATTCTTCAGCCGTGTCGAAGCGTCGGCGCGTTCTTGGCGTTTCGATCACGCCCGGCGAAATCGAATTGACCCGGATATTGTCGGCGGCGACTTCCGCCGCGAGTATCGTGGTCAGGTGGATCAGCCCGGCCTTGGTCGTGCAGTAGGCCGAGCGGTTGGGCACGCCGATCGTGCCAAGTTGCGACGCCATGTTGACGATGGCGCCGCCGCCGCCTTTCCGCATATGCGGGATCGCGTATTTCGCCATCAGGAACGGGCCGGTCAGGTTGACCGCAAAAGCCTGGTTCCATTCTTCCAGAGGCAGCTTGTCCACCGGCGCGTCGGGCGTCACCGCCGCTGCGACATTGACCAGAACCGAAAGCCCGCCGAATGCGTCGACCGCCGCGGCCACGGCGGCTTCGGCCTGCGCCGGATCGGACACGTCGAGTTGAAAGGGCTTTGCCGTCCCGCCCGCTGCAGCGATATCCGACGCCACCGCCTGCGCGCCGGCCAAATTCGCATCGGCGACCAGCACCGCCGCCCCCTCGGACGCCAGAAGCCGGCTGGAAGCGCCGCCGATCGCACCGCCCCCACCCGTGACAATGGCGACACCGCCGTCAAGTTTCCCGATACCCGTCATTCGTTCTCTCCCTGAATTCGCTTGCTTAGTATGAAACGCGAACGCCATCGCGCATACCGAAATTGACAGAATGCCGCGTTGATGCGCACTCTCGCCTTCAGCATTCGCCGGCATCCCGTCCGGCTTTCCGGTGACGCCACGCATGACTTCCGAACCATCCGCCCCGACAGGACCGCTCGCCTGGTGGAACGGGCTCTCCGGCAATATCAGGGGCGCGTGCTTCGTGGTGGTGGGCGCCTTTCTGCTGATCGTCATGGCGGCGCTGGTCAAACATCTCGGCAAGACGCTGCCGGCCTTCGAAGTCCTGTTCGTACGTTTCCTCGCCGGATTACTGGTGATCCTGCCGCTGGTCTGGAAGATGGGGTTCCGCATTCTTCGGACGGAGAAGCTATACCTGCACGGGGCGCGCGGATTCGTCGGATTCATGGGCAATCTGTGTTTTTTCTTCGCGCTGATCCACATTTCCCTTGCCGATACCGTCACCATCCAGTTTTCCCGGCCGATCATCATGATCGTCGTCGCCGTCCTTTTCCTGGGCGAGAAATTCGGTCTCGACCGGGGCGTCGCAGCGCTGGTCGGGTTCGGCGGCATATTGATGATCACCAAGCCCTTCACCGAAGGGTTCGATCCCTGGGCGCTGTCGGCGCTCGCAGGCACGTTCTTCGGCGTTATGGTGGTGCTGACCATCAAGCTTCTGAGCCGCACGGAACAGACCGTGACGATCATGTTCTATTTCGCGCTGTTCACGACGCTGTTCTCCTTTATCCCGGCGATGATTACCTGGCAGACCCCGACCGGTACGGAGCTGGCCCTGCTGATCCTGACCGGCACGCTGGGGATCGTCGGACAGGGGCTTTTCACCCACGGGATCGGGCTGGGCGAAACCAGCTTCGTCATGCCGTTCGACTACATGCGGATCGTCTATTCCTTTATCCTGGGAATTCTCTGGTTTTCGGAGGTGCCGGGCATCTGGAGCTATATCGGCGCGACAGTTATCATCGGGTCGAGCCTGTATCTGCTTCGGGCCGATGCCAGAAAAAAGAAAATCGAGGGGAGTGCTTCATGACCACCATTATCACCGCCGCCGGGCTGGTCGGCACGTCGTTCGCGCAACAGGCCGTCCGCCGCGGCGAGAAGGTCGTGTTCATCGACCCGATTCCGCGCGAGGATTTTATCCGCGCCAGGCTCGGCAACGCCGAATTCGTCCAGATCCGCGACGATATCCGCAATATTGCGGGCCTGATCCAGGCCATCGATATGCACGAGGCCGACACGCTGGTACACAGCGCGGCGCTGATTGGAAAATCGGTCGGCAACCCGATCCATAACGGTTACGCCATCAATATCGGCGGTACGCTGAATGCGGCGGAGGCGGCGCGGCTGACCGGGCTCAAGCGGGTCGTCCATATTTCGACGTTCGGCGTCTATGACTGGCGGCGCATCACCGAGAACCCGGTACCCGAAACCGCGCCTCTCGGTCAGGGCACGGCCTACAGCAACTCGAAGGTGTCGCAGGAAATGATCTGGGAAGCCTATCAGGCCGACGCGGGTTTCGAACTGCTGATGCTCCGGCTCGGGAACGTGTTCGGTATGGGACATTTCTGGGGCGGCTCGGGCGGCGGACAGAAGGTGCAGGACCTCGTCATGGCGGGCATAACGGGAGAGCCTGCCCGCATCCCCGAGGAACAGACGATGGATTTCGTCTATCTCTATTCGAAGGACACAGGCCGAGCGATCGACCTCGCCGCCACCATCGAGGCGCCGAAGGAGATCCAGTTCAACGTCGCCTACCCCTTCGTCACCAGCTTCGACGAGCTGGTCGAAACCATCCGCGGACACCTGCCCGACCTCAAAGTCGAGATCGTCCCCGGCACACCGCCGGTCAACCGGGCGATCCCGCTCGATATCGAGCGGGCGGAAAATGTCCTTGGCTGGAAGCCGGAATTTTCGCTGTCAGACGCGTTCGCCGATTATATCGCGGACGCGAAGGCGCAGATGGGCCGCTAAACCGGGGAGATCGACCGTGCTCGACAGTATCGACGGGAAATACAATGTCGGCGGTATCCTGCTGGACCGCCCGTTCAAGATCAGGCGGCTCGGCCATTTCGGCATGAACGCGCTGAAGATGACCGAATGCCTGCATTTCTATCATTCGCTTCTGGGTTTCAGGATCGTCGATATCCGCGACCCGTACCCGGAAGGGCGCGAAATTCCCGACGAGCTGAAGCAGTACGGCGACCCGCGCGGTTTCTTCTTCCGCTATTCACACGATCACCACGCTTTCGTGCTCTACAATCACGGCTATCGCGGCGCGACGGATAGGCTCGGACGCTGGCGGGAGAACGTCACCGTCAACCAGATCACCTGGCAGTGCGGCACGCTGGCCGAAGTGGTCAACGGCCATCACTGGCTGACCGGGCAGGGCTGCACCATGGTCCGCGCCGGGCGGGACATGCCGGGGTCGAACTGGCACACCTACCTGATGGACCCCGACCATTTCCAGAACGAGCTCTATTACGGAATCGAACAGATAGGCTGGGACGGGCTTTCCAAGCCGTGGGACATGCATGACCGCGAATTCCGGGAGATCGCCGACCTGCCGCAGATTTCCGAATACCGCGAAGTGTGCGATGCGCTCGAACGCGGCTCTGATTTCTCCACCGGCTATCGCGATATCGAGCCGATGGAAGAAAAATACGACGTCGACGGGGTCCTGCTGGGCCGTCCCTTCAAGATTACCAAGATCGGCCCGGTCAGGCTGTTCTGCGAGGACATAGACGCCTCGCTGACGTTCTACCGCGACAGGCTCGGCTTCATCCCGACCGAGGAAATCGACTACAGGGGCCATCGCTGCGTCTTCCTGCGCAACAACACCGAGCACCACTCCTTGGCGCTCTATCCCGTAGCGCTCCGGAAGGAACTAGACTGTCGAGAAGATACGTTGCACTTCGCCTTCGCAGTCCGGCTCGGCAATTACCGGCAGCTTCGCGACGCCGTTGGGTTTTTCCGTGACGAACATGGCTGCACGGTGCGCGAGGACATTCCGCAGGAACTGTATCCGGGCATCGACTACACGGCCTTCGTCCAGGACCCGGACGGCTCGCTGATCCAGCTCTACGCCACCATGGAACAGGTCGGCTGGGACGGAAAGCCACGCCCTGCCAATCAGCGCCGCAAGGTGACGCCGGGTGTCTGGCCGGAAACGCTCGAAGCCACCAGCGACAGCTATATGGGTGAGCCGTTCCTGGGACCTCTGGGTTAGGAATGGAGGACGACAGACTCCCCACCCATATCTGGGTGGACGCGCATCTGCGCCGATGCATGGCGGAAGGCATTCCCGTGACCGTCGTCAACCGGGGCGAGAGGATGGGCGGCACGGTGATGCTGAAAATCTACCAGGCGGGCGTCGGCTGTCGGCTGCTGTCGCAGATGCGCGATCTGGACGGCAACCTGTCCTGGTATCCGGCCCACAAGGAAGAAATCATCGACGAACCGACCGCAGACGAGCAGATCCGCCGAACAGTTTCGCGCGATCCGGATCTGTGGGTGATCGAGATCGAATCCCGCGACGGAAGAGTACCTGTGGACGGGCTGGAATAGTTAAGCAGGCGGCGTTAACCCCCTCCCCGACCCTCCCCCAGAACCGGGGGAGGGAGTCTCCGGAGGAAAAGCGGCGCATGTGGAGTCCCCTCCCTCGCCCGCGGGGGAGGGAAATGGAAGAGGTGGTGCAGCCGGAAACGCTGCCTAATCTTCTTCGAGAAACGTTCTGACCCGTTCGAACAGGGACCGGCGTCTCTGGACAGGCTGGCGCCGGCCGGAGCGCGCAGGTTGTGCCGCAGCTCGTCGCGCGGGTTTCGGCTGTTCGGCGTCAGGATTGTCGTAACTGTAAAGGGTTTTGAATCCGCCATCCTCGGACAGGCGGTAATAGGCGATCTTTCCAATCGTCGGGTCAGCACTGCATCTTCGCTCGGCATCTGACGCCGCTTCGGCACGCGTTTCCAGATCGGCGTATTCAACCCTGCCTTCCTTGATCTCCTGCCCCGGCTTGCAGATATAGATTTCCGTGGCGCCCGCCATGTGAGCCCTGATCTCCTGTTCGATGGTTCAAGTGAATTCGCGCCCGAGTTTCCCCGAATCGGGTTGGCGAAAATTTAAGGCGCTTGGTTAACGCGGCCGTGGCATCGGGATTTCTGTGGATAACCGGCGGTGTTCTGACCGAAATTCAGAACTGGGCGGCGTACTGCGCCGGATCGATGGTCGCGCCGATGACCAGCGGCCGGTCGTCCGGGCCGCCATCGGCGAGGATCTTCGCGAGCCCGTCGGCGCTGTCTGTCGCCACCCCCGCACAGCCCATCGATTCCGCCAACTGTACGATATCGGTGGGCTCGATCAGCGTGCCCCAGCTGGGATATTGCCGGGCCATCTGCTTGAGCTCGATCCGGTTCAAACTGTTGTCGCAGAACACCACGACGGTGAAATCGAGTCCCAGCGAAGACGCCAGCCGCAATTCGCCCTGCACCATGGCGAGCCCGCCATCTCCGGTAAAACACACCACTGGCCGGGTCCGGTCGATCAGCCGCGCCGTCATCGCCGCCGGCAGCGAATAGCCCATGGAGGACAGCCCGTTGGTCATCAGCACGCCCTTCGGCGCATGTGTCTTCCAGCCCTGACCGACCAGCAGCTTGTGCGAGCCGACATCGCTGGTAACGACGGTATCCCGCTGCATGGCAGCCCGTACAACGTCGATGACGTCGGTCGGGTTGAGCTTGCCAGGCACGCGCCCGGCGTAATAGGCCTCGAAAAGCCCTTTACGGTGGCGCCTGATATCCGCGTCGTCCCAGCGCGATTCACCGGAAAATCCGTCGGACAGAAAATCCAGCGCTTCGCCGATCGGCCCCACCAGTTCGATCGTCGCCGGGTAGATCTGGTCGGTATTAGGCGTCATGTCGATATGGATAACCGGTGCGGAGGGCGACCAGGGCTTGATCAGTTCGACCGCGTCGAACCCGACGGCCAGAATCAGATCGGCCGTGCCGAGGAAATCCCACATATAGTCGTTGCACGCCATGTCGAGTGTGCCGGCGAAGTTCGGATGGTCCTCATCGACTATTCCCTTCGCCATGGGTGCAACGACAACCGGACAGCCCAAAGCCTCAGCAAGCCGCGTCACCGAAGAGCCTGCACCGGCGCGCACGGCAGCAATGCCGGCAAGGATGACGGGCTTGCGCGCGGCAGCGACCGTCTTCGCCGGATCGGCGCCCGCTTCTGACGAAAAGACAGAAAGCCCCTGCTGTGTTGCTTTCAACGGCGGCAGCTCGATCGCATTGTCGCTTGCTTCCGCTCCGATCACGTCGGCCGGCGTCGAGATATGAACCGGGCCGGGCCGTTCGGCGACGGCCGTGCGCAAGGCTCGGCGCATCACCTGACCGACCGTGTCGGTCCTGATATCGGTGGTCCATTTTGAGATCGGGCCGAACATCAGGTCGTGATTGAGCACCTGATGGGTGAAAGTACGCACCCGCTTGCCCTCGATCTGGCCCGAAATGGCCAGCATCGGGATCCGGTCGAGCAGCGCTCCGGCCACCGCGTTGGTCAGGTTGGACGAACCCGGCCCCAGTGTCGTCATGCACACGCCGGGAAGTCCGGTGATCTGCCCGTAGGCCTCCGCCATCAGTCCTGCCGTCCCTTCGCGCCGCGTGAGGACGAAATTCACGCCCTCGGTCCTGAGCGTTTCCATCAGTTCCACGTTTGGATCGCCCGGATATCCGAACACGTGATTGATCCCGGCGGCGGAAAGGTAGCGGGCGATGACGGCGGCGCAGTTCATGACGATCCTGAAGGCTGAATTGCGACCGGGCTGTCAGCTACCGAGCGCGGGTTGACGGAACGGCGGCGATGTTAGTTGATGTGGCAATCGCCGTACAGCAGAGCCGCACCATGACAGACGCTCCCTACCCGATTACCCGGGAAATCGTCGATTTTGCCGCAGGGCTTACGCTCTCCGATATTCCGGAGAACGTGATAGAACGCGGCCGGATCCACATGCTGGATACGCTGGGCCTCGCGCTGGCAGGGGCGCGGTCGCCGGTCTGCGATATCCTCGGGGATTATGCCGACCGGAATAGCGCCAAAGGTGCATCATCCTGTTTCGCGACCGCAAGGCGAACCGCCCCGGCCGCGGCGGCGCTGTTCAACGGCACCGCCATGCATGTCGACAATTTCGACGACACCGCGCCGCAGGCAACGCCGGACCGAAACGGCGGGCTTCATGCGAGCGCCGGCGTACTGGCCGCTATCATCGCTCTGGCCGAGGAAACCGGCGCGGGCGGCGCGGCGGTTACGGTCGCCTTTCACGCCGGCAGCGAAGTGGCCTGCAAGCTCAACCACGCGCTCGACGCCCGCCACTACCAGGGCGGGTTTCACGTGACCTCGACACTTGGCGTGTTCGGGGCAACTGTCGCCGCCGGGACGATCCTTGGGCTTGATCGGGAGCAGATGGCCAGCGCGCTGACCTTTGCGTCCAGCCGGTCGGCCGGTGTTCGGTCCAGCTTTGGCACGATGGTCGAGCAGATGCATACCGGGCTCGCCGCCGAAGGCGGTGTCGTTGCGGCGGAACTCGCGAAAGCCGCCCTGTCGGGGAGCCCCAATGTCTTCGAGGCCCCCGCCGGCTTCATCGATGCGGCAGCGGGCGGCTGGATCGAGAACGCCATCGCCGGGAAGCTCGGCAAACCCTGGGCGATTATCGACCCCGGCACATGGATCAAGGCCTGGCCCAACGGCTCGCTGGTCCACCCCGCGATGACTTTGTTCGCGGAGCTACGCGAGACGCACGGGCTGAAGCCGGAGAATATTGCCCATGTCACGGCGCGCACCAACCAGAGAGCCGCACGGACGCTCCGCTCCGCCCTGCCGAAGGATTCAATGCAGGCGCGCTTTTCCATTCCCTTCGCTCTCGCCACGCTCGCCATCGAAGGCCGCGCCGGGATTGACTCCTTTACCGATGAGACGGTCAGACGCACCGATATCCGGGAGATGATGGGACGCATCGATCATGTCGGCTATGACGAAGCCGGAGACGACTACACCAACGTCACCACCTTCATCGAAATCAAATGCTCCGACGGCACACGGCACGAAGGCCGCGCCGACTACCCGCTGGGCAGCCCGCAGGCGCCCATGTCCTACGATGACGTCGCCGACAAGATCCGCGGTTGCGCTAAGTATGCGAACTGGCCGCAAGAGAAAACTGAGGCGCTGATCGAAGCGATCTCACAGATGGAAGGGATTGGTAATATCAGAGAGATCTCCGCTCTACTTTCGGTCTGATACGCTGATCGACCGGGTCGGGATGGAAAACCCCGCCCCGGCCAATCAGTCGTCCAAGAGCAAGTGACCGAAATAGGCGAAAATCCCTATGGCAACGCCAGTGATCAATTGTGCGTGCACGAAATAGGACCAGCGTTTCAGGTTTTTCGGCACCTGTCTCCAGGACAAGAAAAACCCGAATCCTGCCTGCCACAGGACGAGGGCCAGGATGACGGGGAAGAACCAAATCTCGGCATGCAGCCCCATCAGCGCGATATGGAGGAGGACGAGCGCAACTGCAGCGATTCCCAGAAATACGTGGGAGCGGTCAAGAAACGACAAGATGCGCTGTATGAGCGACCCGTTTACCTGCGGCGCGTAATCGGGCAGCAGCCGGCGAGAAATCGGTCCCTTCCCCAACGCTATCTTGGCCAGGGTACGGATATAGATCGCAACGAACGCCCAGAGAGCGATTTCGCCGATCCCCTCCCCGACCTCCGACAGAAAAGTCTCCTGCATCGGGGACGGAGGGTGCGCCGTCAACACGTACACGTAATAGCTGATCGCAATGGTCAGAATGGCGCAACTGTAGCCTAGTAATCTGCGGAGGGCCGGGCTCATCATTGGGGTATGCAACAGGGACGACGACAAAACAATCTATACCGCACTGGCGCACCTGCCCCCTTTTGGTAGACTTCTTACTCAACGACATGAGTCACGGAGAAAATTATGGCGGATCCGAAAGTCTTCATCTTCGCCGAGCCCGACGGGGCGGCGGAATGCAACGAGAAGATGGCATCCTACAAGCTGGACCTCACCAAGGGCGAGGCGGACTGGCACACACCGATGGGCAACAACGAAGAGGAGATGATCGAGATGGCCGACGGCGCCGAAGCGCTTCTCGGCACCTCAATCCGCTCCAGCCCTATCACCCGCAAGATCATGGAGGCGAGTCCCAACCTCCGCATCGTCGCCAAGTGCACGGTCGGCACGGATGACGTCGATGTGGAGGCAGCGACAGAGCTGGGTATCCTGGTCACTCACGCGCCGACCGAATCCAACTGCTACGGCGTGGCGGAAGGCACGGTCGCGATGATCCTGACCGCCGTCAAGAAGCTGAGCCAGCGCGACGCGCAGGTGAAGTCGGGACAGTGGCGCGACCCCGGCCTGATGGGCAGCTATCTCGGCCGGCGCACCACCGACGACTATCCCGGCATGACGCTCGGCATCATCGGGCTGGGACGCATCGGTGCGCGTGTGGCGCAGCTGTTCGCGCCGTGGCGCATGCGCATCATTGCCTGCGATCCCTATATCGACGACGAACGTTTCATCCGGAAGGGCTGCGAGAAGGTCGATCTCGACACGCTGCTGGCGGAATCGGACATCGTGTCCGTGCATTGCACCAACAACAAGGAAACCACCAACCTGATGAATGCGGAACGGTTCGCGAAGATGAAGCCGACAGCGATCTTCGTGAACACGTCGCGCGGCGCGAATGTCGACGAAAACGCGCTGGCCGACGCGCTCAAGAACGACACCATCGCCTATGCGATGATCGATGCCTTCAAGGACGAGCCGCTGCTGGCGGATTCGCTGCTCCGGGACGTGCCGGACAAGATCATGATGTCGCCGCACATGGTATCAAGTAACCAGGCCAGCGGACTCGGGCCGGGCTACAAATGGGCGACCGACGCGGTCATCCAGGCGCTCGGCGGACAGGTGCCGAACAACGTGTTCAACCCGGAAGTCATCGAACGCTGGAAGGAACGGTTCGAGGGGCGATCGGTTTTGACCGTCAACACCGCGCCGCCGGATCACCCCGGTTACGGCCCGCCTGATCCGTAAGGGAGGGGGCCCGCGGACGCAGTCGACGTTGCGCGGGCGCATATACAGACCGGCGGAGACCGAAAACGCCGGCGGATCGATCCAGTGCGCCAAATGGGGGAGGACATGGATTTACAGTTTCTATCATGGGCGATATTGCTCGGGGCGTTGTCAGCCTTATCATTACCGCTTGGCTCCGCCCTGGGGCTCGTCTGGCAACCCAATAACAGGATCGTCGGAGGCCTGACCGCATTCGGAAGCGGCGCGCTCATTGCCGCTCTGGCGATCGAGCTGGTCGCGCCGACGACGATGGATATCGTTCAAGCCGGGAGCGCCGCCGCGAAGGCCGAAGCGTCGCATCATCTGGTTACGCTGCTGACAGGAGCGGTTGTCGGCGGTCTCCTCTTCGTCATTCTGGACGCCATCGTCAATTCGCAGGGCGGTTTCCTGCGAAAAACCTCAGCAACAATTGAGTATTTCACCAACCGCAAATCGGCCCGCAGAAGACAGATACTGGAACACCTGTCGGGCAGTGAACTGATCCGGCATCTGCCCCTTTCGACCGTCGAAGAGATGGTCAACAAGGTAAACGAGAAGGAGTATTCGAAAGGCGAACAGCTATTCGAAGAAGGCTCCGAAGGCGATGAGATCTTCTTCATAGAAACCGGAACGGTCGCGGTCTCCCGCGGAGCCGAGACCATAGCCGACCTCGCTTCGGGCGACGTGCTGGGGGAAATTGCACTTGTCACGGGGGCGCCCAGAACGGCAACCGCCGTCGCGAAAAACGACGCGACCGTGCTGACTTTTCCGAAGGAAGATTTCGACCGCTGGCGGTCGCAGTCCAGCGATTTCGACGAAGCGGCGGTTCGCCTGTCCGTGAGCCGACTTCAAGAGCTGGCGGACAGGGACGATATAGACATCAATGAAGAACAGTGGGTTAACGACGCCATGGCCGCCGTTTCCGAAACCTCCGTCATGCCCACGGATGAACAGTTACAGGAAGCCAGTGAGGAACATGGCGGCGCGCCGATCGCGATCTGGCTGGGCATCCTGCTCGATGGCATACCGGAAAGTTTCGTCATCGGGTCGGCGCTCGTGGTGTCCGTCTCGGTCGCTGTTTCCCAGGTCGGCGCCGAGGCGGTCACGCTTGGTTCAATCATTCCCTATACACTGATCGCCGGCCTGTTTCTGGCGAACTTCCCGGAGGCGATGAGCAGCTCCATCGGGATGAAAAAGCAGGGCTGGTCCAACATGCGCGTCTTCCTGATGTGGTTCAGCCTGACGGTTATGACCTCTATCGGCGCAGGCTTCGGATACTGGCTCGGCGGCAGCATCGATCACGGTCTTGTGGTCTTTATCGAAGGCCTTGCCGCGGGCGCCATGCTGACGATGATTGCTGCCGCGATGATCCCCGAGGCCGTGCATCTGGGCGGAAGTCACATAACGGGACTATCGACCCTGTCGGGCTTCCTGGCCGCCATCGCCTTCAAGCTGGTCGAATAGGCCCGCCGATCGCGAACGCCGAATACAAAAGGGCGGGTTTCAAACCCGCCCTTTTCAATTCTCCAGTCCCAGCTTCCTGATCCCTATTTCTTCTTGGCCAGCCTGATCAGGAAGAACACCAGCCAGATGGGCAGGACGACCACCGCGCCGAGCAGGATGTATTCCGCCGCCCAGCGCAGGAAGCTCAGCAGCACTTCGTAGATCTCGACGACCGTCCCGCCCAGATTCTCGACCAGCGCCCGCGGGCTGATATCGAAGAAATGGAGTGCAATGCCCACCAGCAGCGAGATGATGGCGAGCTTGACGATGGTAGAGACGACGCTTTTGTCCATCCGGCTTCTCCGTCAACAGGGTCGGGCGAATGTCACGAACCGCCGTTCTGCAGGCCTTCAATTTTCTTGTCGGTATTGTACTGGCTGAGTGCGTAGACCGCCCAGATCGCCGCCGGAATCCAGCCGATCAACGAGAGCTGCAGGATCAGACAGATAACGCCCTGAACCGGCTTTCCGATAAAAAAGAATGACAGCCACGGCAGGAGAATGGCGATAAGCAGACGCATGACAGGTTCATTTTGCGACGCCGCTTCGAAGGGCGGCTCCATAAGTATCCGGAATGTATAGGCGAAATCGCCGATTCTGTCATCCGCCCGGCTGTCTTCTCTAATCTCTTGCGATGCCCGCCCCGTCGGGTTAGCAACAGGCATGAGCAAGAATTCGAAAGCGCTGGTTCTGTTTTCCGGCGGACAGGACAGCGCAACCTGCCTCGCCTGGGCTCTCGACCGGTTCGACTCGGTGGAAACGGTCGGGTTCGATTACGGCCAGCGCCACGCGGTGGAACTCGATTGCCGCCCCCGTCTGATTGACGCGATTCGAAGCGCCTACCCCGCCTGGTCGAAACGGCTCGGCGAGGACCATCTGCTGGACCTGAAGGTCCTTGGCGATATCAGCGACACGGCGCTGACCGGCGAGCAGGAGATCGCCTTCGCAGAGGGCGGACTTCCCAACACATACGTACCGGGGCGCAACCTGCTGTTCCTGACGCTTGCCGCTGCGCTGGGGGCCCGCCGCGGAACGGGCGATCTGGTCGCGGGCGTGGGCGAGGTCGATTATTCGGGCTATCCCGACTGCCGGTCGGAAGCGATCGACGCGATGGAGACGACGCTCAACGCCGGGATGGAGGGCGACTTCACGATCCACTCGCCACTGATGCAGCTCGACAAGACGGCGATCTGGCGGCTTGCGGAATGTCTGGGCGGGCCAGCGCTGGTCGATATCGTCGTCAATGAAAGCCACAGCTGCTATCGCGGCGTACGCGACACGCTGCACCCGTGGGGATATGGCTGCGGAGACTGCCCCGCCTGCGCGCTGCGTGAGGCCGGTTACAACGGCTATATCGAAACTTCGGAAACCGTCGATGGATGGTGATCGCCTTCGGCGCGAAGGCTATCTCTTCCTCGCCGGATTCGCGCTCTGCATCCCCGCCGCCAACTGGCTGATCGGCAATGCCGGGACCGAGTGCATACCGGACGGCCCGTGTCTGATTCCGGTCTGGCCCGGTCTGACCGCCCCCAGCGGCGTGCTGATGATCGGGCTGGCGCTGGTGCTGCGCGACCTGGTTCAGCGCCGGCTCGGCGCGAAGTTCGTGCTGGGAGCGATCATCGCCGGCGCTGCGCTGTCGGCGTTTCTCGCCCCGCCGGCGCTCGTCGTCGCCTCGGGAGCGGCGTTCCTGCTTTCCGAGCTCGCCGATTTCGCGGTCTACACGCCGCTACAGCGCCGCAGGCTGGTCCTTGCGGTATTCCTCAGCGGGCTGGTCGGGCTCGTCATCGACAGCGCCGTGTTTCTCTACCTCGCCTTCGGCAGCCTCGATTATCTCGCCGGCCAGATCGTCGGCAAGGCGTGGATGGTCGTCTTCAGCCTGCCGCTGATCGCATGGCTCCGCGCGAGGGACGAACGGCTGGGAATAGAAGCGGTATAGAATTCGCCTGTTCCGAATACCCACCTCCCCCGTCCCCTCCCCCCATGGGGAGGAGAGGATTAGGGGGAGGAGAAGATTAGGGTGAGGAGGGGAACAAACTTCAAACGCTCTTCAGATGGGCGTCGCGGCGCTGGAACAGCCCTTCGTCGGCATAGCCCATCGTCTCCGGCTGGCCGCGGCCGAGCATGACCTGGAACCAGACGGGCTGCAGGCTGGTGTTGTCGTAGCCATGAATTACGCCGGGCGGACAGGCGATGCATTCCCACTTGCCAAGACGCGTGGTGAGGCGCCTCCCGTCTTCGTCCTCGACAAACACGTCAAGCAGACCGTCGAGCACGAAGAAAGTCTCTTCGACCTCATGCGTGTGGGGGGCGTTGCCCTGCCCGGGTTCGACATACATGATCGATAGCGTGTGCGCCCGCGCCGGAATGGCGTTGGGATCGCCATGCTTGCCCGATCCGCCCGCGCCGATAAAACGGTGCTGGGCGCGCTTCCACCCCTCGATCTTGGCGTCTTCGAACGCCTCCCAGTCAGGCACGCGGTCGCTGAACCGGGCGACATAGCGGTCCATAATATCTTCGAGACTGGCATCTTCCAGTTCGGGCGGTCTGGGGTGGCGAGCAGCGCTCATGATAGGTCCTCCTTGTAGCAACGGGGCGTAGTAACGGGGCATTAGCGATCGTGAAGACCGAACCACGCGGGAGCCGCCACGTCAACGGACTCCGCTCAGGACCGAACGTCGACCGCCACGCCGTTTTCGAAAATAACCTGCGAGGAGAAAATTTCGTCGGGCATGGGGAAGGTTTCGTCGGAATCGCTGCAATGGTGCGGCCAGTCGCATCCGAAGAACCAGTGCTGCTGCGCACCGCCGCGGTACTTGTTGACATGGGCGGGACGTCCCCATGCGGCGATAACTTGATCCATCGTCATGCCGACGCGAGCGCGCTGGCCCGCGATATCTGCAGCGACGTTTGTGGGCGTGTCGGGATGGGCCGCGAGAAAATTCCTGCTGCGTTCAGCGGCGAGGTCCCGGTTGGTACGAAGATCACCCGCGCAACCCGCGAGCGATGTAATCAGTGCGGCGGCCATGCAGCCCCCCCGAACGGTCTTCAGAAAATCGGATCCATTCATATCCGTCAGCCTTCTACACCGCCGGAAAACCCGGAGAAGTGTCATGCAAACAGATATGGGGTGTGGAAATTCCCGTTAAAGAGCCGGG
>Ga0181579_10000057_pt1 | contig 70127 bp, 69 predicted proteins | sample 071ome_24_FD_132996 | JGI IMG/M metagenome (GOLD analysis project Ga0181579, IMG submission 132996) | Coastal salt marsh microbial communities from the Groves Creek Marsh, Skidaway Island, Georgia - 071402CT metaG (megahit assembly) | ecosystem: Environmental > Aquatic > Marine > Intertidal...
CACCCTGTTCTCTATGGCGCCGCCGTATTTGTCGGTTCGCTGGTTGGTATAAGAGGTCAGGAACTGATCGACGATATAGCCGTTCGCGCCGTGAATCTCGACACCATCAAACCCGGCGGCAATAGCGCGGTCAGCGGCGGCGGCGAAGTAGGCGATGGTCTCGTCAATTTTCTGCTGGTCCATCTCGGCCGGGATGTCGAACGGCCCCTCTCCATAGTAGATGTCCCTCATTTCGCCTTTCGGCCGGACCGCGGACGGGGCGATGGCGCCGGCCGAGGACGCGGTCCGTTGGATCATGCCGCCGGCATGGATGAGTTGTTGAATGAACACCGCACCTTCGCCTTTGACCGCATCGACAATCGGCCGCCAGCCCGCAATGTGCCGGTCGTTGGCGATCCCTGGCTGGTTCTGATAGCCCTGAGCATGGACGGTGTCAGTGTAGGTGCCTTCGCTGATGACCATACCGAAGCCACCCGTCGCATAAGCCTTGTAATAATCGATCATCGGCTCGTTGGGCGTGCCGTCCGGATCGGCGCTAACCCGGGTCATCGGGGCGGTGACAAATCGGTTGCTGATCTGATGGCCGCTAATTTCACCGGGGCTATAGAGATGGGGGTAATTTGTCTCGGACATAACGTTGATTGCCTTTACTGCTTAAACTGTTTCCGGTTTGCCGGAGGCGACGGATCGTTCAACCGCTTCCATGATGGCCGCATTGTGCACCATTTGATCCGGCGTGATGATGAAGGGGGCTTTGCCCTCAATGGCGTCGGCAAAACACAGGAAATTTCGTTGGACCGAGTCCACGGGGTCGAATTTTTCTTCCCGCCGCTCGCCGCCATGCACATGGGTGAGGTATTTGAGACTGGTTTGCGCGTACTCTGCCGGGTCCTCGGCCCCCCGCGCTTCCACCCAGCCATTGGATCCGAAGGCCTGCAGCCGAGCATTCAATGGGGTGGAGAGAGAACAGCTTAATTGGCCCGTCGCGCCGTTCTTAAACTTCATGGAGACCACAATCGTATCAATAACGGCCGGGTCCAGGGTGCGTTCCGCACAATTGGCGAACACCCAGTCCACCTCGCCGAACAGATGAATAAAGCTATCAACGCGATGGATGCCGAAATGCACCAGCGGGCCGGTGGGTGATTCTTTCGTATCAAGCCGCCAGGCGGACGGCTTGCGGCTCGCGCCATAGCGTTTTTTGTCCGCGTCCGATAACTCGCCCGGATTGTTTTTGGCGCGATAAACCATCTGATAAGCGTCGTGGCTGAGGTTGGCCTCGATATGCAGCAAGGTCCCAAGTTCGTCTTTGTCGATCAGCCGCTTCATCTCGATGACGACCGGATAGAAGCGTTGATCATGGCCCAGGCCGACCACGATTCCGGCTTTGCGGACGGCGGCAATTGCTTTCTCGGCAGGGGCCTTGTGAAGAGAAAAGGGCTTTTCCGTATAGACATGCTTGCCGGCCTCTGCGGCGGCGATCACCTGGTCCGGGTGCATATTGTGGGGCGTGGCGAGAACGACCGCGTCGATGGCCGGATCGTTTAGGGCATCGTCGTAAGAGGAGGAGAGGGTCATTCCGTTTTTTTCGGCAAAGCTTCTGACCCCTTCATCGTCGGCTTGGGTGTCGACGGCGCGGGTTACCTTAAAACGGTTACTTGCCTCGGCCGACGCCACAAGCCGCCGTCCCCAGTAGCCGAGCCCAACAATCGCCAAATTCAACATTCGGTTCTCCCTCAGGTGTTTTAACTGAGTCTACGGACGAAATCTTATTCGTCCAGCATCAGTGTCACCTGGTTGTTCTTCTCCCAGAGCTTGGCAACACAGGTCTGGTCCTCCGTCGCCCCGAATTCTTCTGCCGCTTCCGACCAGAGCGCGCTGCATCGTTCAGCCACAGGCGCGAAGGCGCCCAAAGCTTCAGCCATATCGACGGTGATCCTGGTGTCCTTTGCCAGCAGGGCGAGGTCCATGCCTGTGGCGAAGCGGCGGGTGAGAATCTGCGGGATGACTTTCTTCTCAATCGGGTTGTTCCGGCCCGTCGCGGCGGCCGTCATGGACGCAATCATCTTATCCATCTCAAGGCCGAACCTGCTGCCGATAGAAAGCGCCTCAATCGCCGTGATCAGGGCGCTGGCGTTGACGTAATTGTTCAGCGCCTTCATGGCGTGACCGGCGCCTAAGCTGCCACAATGAAAGACACTTTGGCCGATCGCGTCAAAGATCGGGCCGCAAGTTTCGATCAGTCCACTATCGCCACCAACGGTGATGTCCAGCGTGCCGTCGATGGCAAAGACCCGGCCACCGGCCACCGGCGCATCCAGCATTTGTACGCCGTGTTTTTGGAGCTCTTCCCCCAAGTGTCGCGTATCGACCGGATCGGAGGTTGAGCAGTCGATGAAGATGTCGCCGGCTTGAAAGCCGTGTCGCAGGCAGTCGTCATCCGATGTATTGCCCAGAACTACAGAACGGACAATCTTGCTGGTGGGCAGCATGGTCATCACGACGTCCGAAGTTTTGGCAAGTTCCATTAAAGAGCTTGCAGCTTGTCCGCGATGCTCCTTTACGAATTGATCGACAACCTTGGGATCGGCATCCGAAACGGTCACGTTGAAACCGGCAGATGCCAGATGTCCCGCCATGGGGTATCCCATTTTGCCGATCCCGATAAAGCCGATATTTTTGATAGCACTCATCCGTCCACTTCCACTTTTTATGACAGTCATTCAATTGGTGTGTTCGAGGCGCTGATAAACCGCCACGATCGTGATCCACCGTTGCGACCCTGAAAGAGTCACAATATTCCGGTTACTGGGCGGCGCCTTCTAGGTGTCGAGGCTGTAGGGGCTGTTTTCCGGCGTTGGGGGTTCCGGCTCCGCCTTGTCGTTCTCGGTGAGGTAATTTTGATTGATGTACCAAACCCGGTAGTCCAGGAACCGTACCGGTTTGAACTGAGGTGGATTATCGGCCGACACACAACTCGGCATCGGTTCGGCAACCGTGTCCCAGGTCGGGCTGTAGAAAAACGCCAACGAATAACGATCGGTCTTTACGGGCAGCACCCGATGCGGCGTGGCCATGAAACGGCCGTTGGTCCAGCGGTTTAGGAACTCACCGGTATTGACGATCATGGCGCCTTCGACCCAGTTGGCGGGCAGCCAACGCCCGGACTGGGTCAGGATCTCGAGTCCCGGTGTCTCGGTCACGGGCAATAGGGTGATAAAGCCGTGATCCCGGTGCGGGGCGATGCCGAACTGATTATCTTCCGACGATGCCGGCATGTAGTGCTGGTTGCGGGTTGACCAAACCGGATCGTCAAACAGGCCGTCGAAGTAGTCGGCCGGCAGATCAAGTGCCCGTGCGTACAGGGGCAGCATCTTTTCGCCCAGCGATTCCATGGCGTCGTAATATTCCAGCATCTCCTCTTTCCAGCCGGGCAGGAGATTTTCGTCGGGCCATTGGTTCGGGCCATGATAGGGGAACCCCGCTTTGATTGCGGGATGATCATCGGGCCGTTCGCGGACAAGCCGCAGCATTTCATTCAGGTCGGGCTTGGTGTTTTCGTTGACTGTCGATGAAACATAAATGGTCGAAAGGGGCGGGACGTAGTTTTTATGTTTCCGTTTTTCTTCATCCGGCAGATCGAAAAAGCGCTTCAGGTTGGCGTGGGTCCGGTCAATCAGTTCGCGCGGGACCGTGTGATTGATGGCAAAGTAGAAGCCGACATTTTCCTGGGCGTGGCGTAGTTCGGCCGCCAGGGCTTCAAGCGCCCCGTCTTCGCCTGAAAGGTAATGACCGAAATCGAGGATTGGAATTTCCTCGTCGGTGAACTCTTCCGGGATCGTATGTACGGCCTGTTGCATGGGTGCCCCCAATCTTTTGCTGTCTGTTTTGCGCGATTCAACTTGCGGTTCTCATCTGTTGGATACTCTATTTTGCCCCAATTTGGGAGATTTTTTAACCCCCAAAGGTGGGCAAAGAAAACGGCGTCCCGCTTAATTAAGCAGGACGCCGCTTTTAGACGATAGACCGTCCAAGTGACTTACTTGGGCAGATCCCAGAACTTAACCTGGCTGACCGTGTCGGCCAAACCGGCCAAGAACGTATCCAGTTTCTCACCCTCGATCTTGGCGAGGGTGTTGTGGTTCGTGACCTCGCGAACCGCATACTCCGGGATATCCATGGCTTTATGAATCGCCTCTGTCAGGATTTTCGCCTTTTCAGGGGCGAGACCCGGCGCCGCAGCGAAGATACGAGCGGCAAAGTTTAAGTTTTTGACTTTGGTTGCCTCGACGAATGTCGGGGTGTTCGGCAGGTAGCGCGAACGCTCGTCATCAAGAACGGCCAGAGTCCGAAGCTTACCTTCGAGCATGTGCGGCACGAAGTAGCTGACGTTGCCGCCGACCGCATCGACGGTCTTGCCATACAGTTCCTGCAGCTTCTTGGCGTCGTTGTTGCCGAAGGTCTTTTTCACCTTAAAGCCCGGGATGAACTTCTCGGCGAATGCGACAGCCTGATGGTCGTCGCTGCCGAAGCCGCCGACGCTGATGGTGATTTCGTTCGGATGATCGACAACATACTTGATGAATTCGGGCAGCGTGCTGAACCGGGGGTCGCCTTCACGCACCGCCCAGATGCACGGATCGATGCTGTGTCCGGTCAGGAAGTTGAAGGACTTGAGGTTATTCTTGTTCTTCATCTTCGGGTTCAGGTAGGACAGCATGTGCGGGAAGTTCACGATGCCGATGATATGATCATCTTTCTCGGGATCCCATTTCGCCATTTTCGCCCAGGCAACCCAACCGCCGCCGCCGCCAATGTTGATGATGTTGACCGGCACGCCGAGAGTCTGGGAGAGATAGGGTGCGAACAGGCGCATGGATCGATCTGTGCCGCCACCCGGTTTCCACGGCACGACCAACTGGACGGGGCCGCTGGGGTATTTTTGCGCGGACGCCGTCGTGGCGGTAAACGCCAAGACGCCCGCGGCAGCCACGGCCAAAGCCAACGTGGCGGTGCGTTTAAATGAAAACTTCATTGTAGTCCTCCTGTAGTTGATTGAACTTGAACGCCTAAAATCTGCCGGAACGGTATGCCGTCCTTCATGTTGTTGACTTGTTTGCTCGTTCTCAGTCGTCACTCCTTCGGGCTATCCGCTCTCGCCGCCGGCGAATGAGGGGGAAAGACATAATGACAACGATGAATGCGATGATAACCAGCGAGACCGGACGCCCCATGATAAAGCCAATCGGCGCATCGTCGGAAATGATCAGCAGGTTCCGCATGCCGTCTTCGGCAATGGGGCCGAGGATCACGCCCAACAGAACACCTGCCGGCGAAAATCCGTACTTCTGCATGAAATAGCCGAGTATCCCCATCGCCACGGTGATCCAAATGTCATAGACGTTGTTGGAACCGGCGTAGACGCCAACCACACTGAACATCAGGATCAGCGGCCCGAGGATGCCGCGCGGGACCAGGGTCAGATAGGCAAACGTGCGCGCCATGACGGCGGCGAGTCCGGCCATCATCACGTTGGCGGCGATGAAGCCCCACATGATGGTGTAGACGACTTCTGGGTTATTTTTGAATAGGCGAAGGCCAGGTTGTAACCCATGAATTGAGAGCGCCCCCAAAATGACGGCAGCTGAAATGCCGCCCGGAATGCCGAGCACAAACATCGGCACCAGGGATGTGCCGGTGACGCCGTTGTTGGAGCCTTCCGTGGCGGCCAAGCCCTTGGCCTCGCCCTTGCCGAACTCATCGCCCGGTTTGGCGCGGCGAATTTCCCAGGCGTAGGCGATCCATTGGGCGATGCTGCCGCCGGCCGCCGGAATGATGCCGATGACCAGGCCGCACAGCCAGCCTCGGAACAGCGACCAGCGCACACGGTACATGTCGGAGAGTTTGGGCCAGACATTCCAGGATAGAGTCTTGAGCCCGGAGATGGTGCCACTGGCCCGGCCTTCACATAGTTCCAGACCCTGGGCGAAGGCGAACAGTCCGATAATGGTGGGCAAGATGCCGATCCCGGCTTCCAGGCCGACCATGTCGTAGGTAAAGCGTGGGAAGCTTGAAAACTCGTCGATGCCGATCGTGCTGATCAGCAGGCCCAACAGGCCCGAGATCAGTCCCTTGGTCACCGATCCAAATGTCACTGACGCAATAGCCGTGAGGCCGAGTAGCGCAGTCAGGAAATATTCCGCCGGGCCAAACCAGAGAGAAACTTGCGCCAGGGGCTTGGACAGGAACAACAGAACAAACCCGCTGATGATGCCGCCCATCACAGAGGCGAAAGTGGATATTTTGATGGCTTCGACGGCGAGGCCGCGGGTGGTCATCATGTACCCTTCAATTGCCGACGCGGCGGAGGCGGAGGTGCCCGGTGTGCGCAGCAAGATCGCAGAGAAAGAGCCCCCGTAGATGCCGGACGCATAGCACGACACCAAAAGGATCAGGGCTGTCGCCGGCGGAAATTCAAAAGAAACCGGGATCATCAGGGCGATGGCCATGGGCGGGCTGAGGCCGGGGATCGCGCCGATCACCAGACCGACCGAGACGCCCAGCAGCATCGCCAGCAAATTAGGGATGGTCAGGATATTGAGCAGGTAGCTGAATTCTTCGAGAAACATATCGCCGCCCCGCCTAGATCAAAATGCCGCGCGGCAGCCGCGCTTGCAGGAAAATTTCAAAGAACAGGTACATCAGCGGGATCGAAATGCCGATGGTAAATATGATCGGTTTCGGCGAGCGAACGCCGACGATAAGGGAGCCGATCAGCAGCAAGAGGAAAGAAGAAGTAAAAAAGCCTAGCTCAAAGATGGTCGGGACGTAGGCGATGGCGAGGACCAGGATTATATACTGCTTATTCGCCTCGAAGCTGAGATCGAATTTGATTTTTTCAGATTTATCACTGCCCCGGAAGGCATTCACCAGCAGGACGAGGCACAACAACATCGCCACGCCGGACGTGAATTGCGGCACCTGGTGACCGTTCGCCGGAAACTCTTCCGACACGATCCACACGTAGGCTGATATTCCCATCAGAGCCAGTGCGGTTAAAGCTCTCCCAGCGTAGAGCGGCATGAAACTCCCCTGTCAGGTCGTCGTATGTGTTTTGCGCTTTTCGCGCTTTTGCACTTGTTAGGAGCCTCTGAACGTAGGTTCTTTTTATTGGGCGATTAAATCACCTTAGGTACGGTAGCAAACAGTTACGCGGAGTTAAAACAGAACTTCGCGGAATTAAAATTATATGTTGCCCTTCCTCAACGCGCAGCAAGCCTGGCCCTAAGCCGCATCCTCGTTCATGGGATCGTATTCCAGGGAAATCTCGCCCGGCGGTGGCGGCGCGATGTCGTCGCGGGACGGGACGGGGCGCAGCTCCGCTGTGCAGGCGCCGTTTTCTTCCCTGATGATGAAGTTGCCCTTGAAGTTCTTATCGTCCTGTTCCGGATAATCCATCCGGTAGTGACCGCCCCGGCTTTCCCGGCGTTTGAGCGCCGCCGTCGCCAGCATACGGCCTGTCTCGATCAGATTCTGGGTCTCCGAGTTCCGGCGGAGGGACTCGGCCTGGTTTCGGGTGGAGCTGCTGTCCACTTGCGCGTCTTTGCCTTTTTCCTCCAGCTCGTCGAGCTTGGCCAACGCATCGACCAGAATATCCTCCCGGCGCACCTGACCGATGGAACCGGCGACCAATGTCTGGACCTCAAGCCGCCACTCGTCTGCGGTGGGGCCGGACTTGTCGCTGTTGGCCTCGGCTTCCAGCTCGGCCAGCTTGTCTTTCCAACCGCCGGCGTCCGCGGACGGGGCGGTGCGTTCTTTGGACTCCAACGCAGCGGCAACCCCTGAACGGAACCCGAAAACGTATGAATCGATCAACGCCAGGCCGCCAAGGCGGTTGGCGCCGTGGATGCCGCCGGCCGCTTCGCCACCGGCATAGAGACCTTCAACATTGGTGCGGCCCCATTCGTCGATGCGGATGCCACCCAGATAGGTGTGCGGGCCGCTGTTCACTTCCAGGTACTCTTTGCTCATATCGACGCCGTTTTTCTTCATGGTCTCGATGATGGATTTGCCCGGCCCTTCGTTGAGTTCGTCGAACACGTGGCGGATGTCGATATGGATATTGCCGTCCTTTGTGCCCCGGCCTTCCATGATCTCGATGGCCATAGCCCGGTTGATGACCGCGCGGGTGGTGCGTTCCTGTTTCTCCGGCTCATACTTGTGCATAAAACGCTCGCCCTCGCCATTGATGAGGTAGCCGCCGCCGCCCAAAAGGCCGGTGGAGAAAGGCGGATAGCCCGCCATTTTTGGCGGGGCCGCGGTCAGAATTTGATAATCGATGAATTCCATATCGATCAGCTCTGCCCCGGCCCGATACGCCATGGCGTAGCCGTCGCCGGAAACCACCGGGGGGGAATCGTTCAGCGCGTGCAGCTGCGGCGCACCGCCCGTGGACAGGATGGTCGACTTGGCGTGCACCACGACGGGCGTGCCCTTCTGATGCAAAAAACCCCAAGCGCCGATCACCTTGTCGCCGTCCATCAGCAGATCAACAAAATGCATGTGCGTGATGGGATCGATCCAGCTCTTGGTTTTGCCGGAGAGCGCCGCCATCAGCGGTTTTCCCATTAAACGTACGCAGTGGACCATGCGGGAATAGCGGTGCGGGAAGCCGCCGAAGCGCTGGTCATACTTGCCGTCATCCTGCTTCACCAGGCCTAGACCCCAATCATCCAATTCGGCGGAGCGGGCGATGGATTCATGGGCGACAATATCAATCAGGCGCGGATTACCGATGTCGCCGCTCCCGGCGAAAATATCTTCGAAGAATAGTTCAGGATTGTCTTCCGGGTCGGAGTGACCGAGCGCCAGGGAATGCCCGCCCCGCGCCATGGACGAGGCGCCCGAGGCATAGGTGCCCTTGGTGGCGATCACCGGCTTCACGCCGGAACGCATGCAGCCAACCACGGCCATCATGCCGGCCACGCCGGAGCCCACGATCAATACGTCTGTCTCGATATGCATTATGTCAGAAGTCATTGTTCTATCCCGCTACGCGTTCGAAGGGTCGGTTCGATTTTGGGGAAGATCGTCACGCCAAGGCAGCCGCAGTGACAATACTACGCGCATATGCGTTATTTCCCCACTACGCGCATATGCGTTATTTCCCCCGCCATTCGTGATAGATAAAAGAATACAGGCGATCAACACCAAACTCGGGTGAAAATTATGGGGGAAGCAGACTTTACAGCGGATTTCGTGATTGTCGGCGCGGGCTCCGCAGGCTGTGTGCTGGCCAATCGCCTGTCTGAAGACGGTGCGCATTCAGTGTTGGTGCTGGAGGCCGGGAACAGGGACCGCAATCCGCTGTTTGCCATTCCTCTGGCGGCGCGTTGGCTGTGGTTCGACAGGCGCTATAACTGGAATTACGTGTCCGAGCCGGAGCCGGGCTTGAACGGCCGCCGAATGGTCGTGCCCAGGGGTAAAGTGATCGGCGGGTCCTCCTCCATCAATGGGATGATTTACTCCCGCGGCCATCCTCGCGATTATGACCAATGGCGCCAGACCGGGCTCACCGGATGGGGTTTTGACGACGTGCTGCCCTATTTCAGGCGGGCCGAAACCAACGACCGCGGCGAGACCGATTACCATGGCGGGGACGGGCCCCTGCAGGTGATGACCTACCCGGCCCACACGTTGGAAATGGCGACAGTCTTGAAATCAGCCGAGGCGGCCGGGTTCGAAACCACCGATGATTTTCACGGGGCCAAACCAGAAGGTTTCGGCCCGCCGGATTATACGGTGGGCAGCCGGTTGCGGTCTTCGGCGGCGAGGGCCTATCTGCGCCCCGCCCTTGAACGGCACAACGTGCAGACGCTCACAGGCGCGCAGGTGCTTAAGGTTGAGATTGAAAACGGTCGGGCCTCCGGTGTTCGCTTTCGCCAGGACGGCCAGGACATGTTCGTTGCCGCCAAGCGGGAAGTGATCCTGTCCGGCGGGGCCATCAACTCGCCACAGTTGTTGATGCTGTCCGGGATCGGAGAGGCGGCAGCGCTGCAACAGCACGCTATCGAGCCTATTCTCGATCGACCGGCCGTCGGTAAAAATTTGCAAGACCATCTATCCGTGCTGTTGCGGATGAAGGCCAGCGAGAAATTCGGCTTCGAGGACGAATTGCGTTTCGACCGGCTAACCGGGCATCTGTTGAACTGGATAGTCCGGGGGAAGGGGCCGGTACGGGGCATGCCGCTTTCGGCCATGGGCTATGTGCGCACCCGGCCGGGCCTGGACCGCCCGGACGTACAGTTCTTCGTGGCCCCGGTCGCGCCGGAGGCCGGGCCCTGGTTCCCTGGCATTAAGAAGCGGGCGGGCCATCAACTGGTGTTCCGGGTGGTTGATCTTCACCCGGAATCGCGCGGCCAAATAGATCTCGCCTCAAGTGATCCACTGGCGCCGGTAAAAATTCTCCATAATTATCTGGGTGAAGAGGCAGATTTGATCACACTACGGGAAGGGGTCAAGGCAGCGCGGCGGGTGCTGTCTCAATCGCCCATGGCGGATGATCTACAGGGTGAGTTGGAGCCGGGTCCAGATGTACAGTCCGACGACGAGATCGACGATTTCATCCGCGAGACGGGCTCGACCCTCTATCACCCCGTCGGCACCTGCCGCATGGGCGCGGATCAGGAAGCCGTGGTCGACGGCGATCTGAAGGTGCGGGGGATCGACGGTTTGCGCGTGGTCGATGCCTCGGTGATGCCGTTCGTCAACGGCGGCAACACCAACGCACCGACCATTATGATCGCGGAGAAGGCGGCGGATGCCATCCTTGGCAAGCCGCCCTTGCCGCGGGCCGACGTGCCGGCGTTCGATTAAGTCTGAATTTCGCCCATCTTGTTGTCGACGATCACCGGCGTTTCGAAATAGGTGATGTCCGGATCGACGCCGTAGATGTCGCGGATGGATTGCCGCCAGGGCCCGCCCTCGGCATAGACCGCTTCGGCCGCCTCCCGGGACTCCCAAGTATAGACGCCGCCGCCGACACCGTTGTCGCCGTCGAACAGGAAATTCTTGCGGATCAGGTTGGGCATGCCCTCGAACTTGGGGGCGACCTTTTTCATGTTTTCGAAGATTTGGTCCTTATCGGCGCCGGGGCCGACTTTGAATTGTACGATTGCAGTGATCATGAATGTGCTCCCTTCTGGGGCAACTTTACCTGATCGTTCGCCCGCTGCAACAATGCGTTCCAGGTGGTTGGCCCGAGAGGGTTTATCTACTAACAATTGGGTGAGGGAGATACGTCATGACCGAACACGAAATCGAACGCCGTCCCATCATTGTGCAATTCGAGGACAAATCGTCCTTTACCGAAACCTATGGGTTTGTCGGCAGCCAGGGTTACGTGTTCCTGGAGGGTCAACAGATCGTACCCAAGGGCGTCGCCTCCGACACAGTTTTTGTCTTCATGCATCCCGCCAGCACGTTGAACCTTATGCCGTTTCCGGCTGGACTGGCGCGAGCCGGCTACCACGTCATTTGCTGTGGCAGCCGATATGCAAAGAATGACACCGCGTTGATCATGGAAAAGGTTTCGATAGATTTAGGCGCATATATCCGCTTCGCCAAAGAGGAGTTGGGGTATAAGCACGTTGTGTTGGTGGGATGGAGCGGCGGAGGCTCACTGGGGCTATTCTATCAGTCCCAGGCGCTGAACCCGACGGTGACCGAAACCCCGGCGGGCGACCCAGTGAACCTGAAAAAGGCGGAAATGCCACCGGCGGATTTGGTGATCTTCATCGCCGCGCACATCGGCCGGGCGAAAATACTCACCGAATGGATTGATCCATCGGTCATCGATGAAAACGACCCGGACAACCGTGATGCGGAGTTGGATATCTACAATCCCGACAATCCCAACAAGCCGCCTTATGATCTGGATTGGGTCAAGCGGTTCCGTCAGGCCCAATATGACCGGGTATGCCGGATTACCGCGCGGGTGGAGGCCACGCTGGCCGATCTCAAGGAACGCGGTGGGTTGGAGATGGAACGGCCGTTTATCACTCACCGGACCATGGCCGACCCCAGGCATTTCGACGCGACATTGGAACCCAGCGGGCGCAAAATCAACTGGTGCTATCTCGGCGATCCGGAAACCGTGAATGTCGGGCCGGTTGGCATCGCCCGGTTTAGCACCCTCCGCGCCTGGATGTCGCAATGGTCGGAGAAATCAAATGCGAACGGTTTGATCAATGTGGCCGAGGTCGATACGCCGCTCTTGCTGATCGAGAATGAGGCGGACGATGCGACACCGCCCAGCCACACGCGGCAAATTTTTGAGGCGTCGGCCAGTTCGGACAAAACCTTTGTCGTTATCGACGGCGCTACCCATTATTACAAGGAGCAGCCGGAGAAGCTGCGCGAAGCCGTTTGCTGTGTAACCGATTGGGTGCAGGAGCATGGTGTGACGTAATCTAGCGTTGCGACCTAAAAATAAATATTCGTGTCTGTAGAGTTTGGGAATTCCCTAATTTATTTTGAACACGAATTTCTGGAAATTGGACGGGAGAGTGACCAAGTGAAGGTTGCGAGGTTACCCTGGTATGCCGAAAGAGGAGGCTTTTTCGGATAATTGTCAAAATTGAATTCATTTCTGTAACGCCGTCGTTCAGTGGCCCCGGCCGGGCCAAGCGCATTGTAAAAGTGGGACCGATTAGTCTTGCAACTTTTTAAGAATATCCCGAGGACTTTCCTGCTGATTGCGGTCGGCAGTGCTATTGTGCTGATTTCTCTAACAGCCTGGTTCGTCCAGCGGAATATTCAAAATTTCAATGACAACCATGCGCGAATTTTCGAGTCCGAAGTGTCCAGCGCGGTATCCTCGATCGAGAATTTTTTAAACGCGAGATCGCGGCTGATCAAAACCTTCGCCTCCGAGAAATGCGATCAGCTGTTTGCTCTGTCGCGAGATCCCGACAACGACGAAATGCGGGAACAAATTTCCGCTAGCCTGAAGCGCTGGTTCCCGGAACATTTCACCTTCACCCTGGCGGATCGAAAGGGCACGGACTTGATCCGCGATCTCGAAGGGTTCGTCGGCCAAGTCTGTGTGAACTCTATTGGGATGTTTTTGGAAGATCAGGAAAAAGCTGGCCCGGGTCACGAACACTTCTATGAGCCGGAGATTCATCCTCAGGCCTTTAACTACCACTTCGACATGATGTCGACCTGGAATCACGACGGCAAAGTCCAAGGTGTTTTCTTCGTAAGCTTTTATCCGCGGTTGATCCAGGAAATCCTCGGATCCTACGAAAGTCAGGGACACAACTTGTTGTTGGTCAACCGCAATCGGGAGACCTTGATCGAAGTTACCTCCGGTGGCGCACGGGATGAGATCGCCAAGTCCAGGGAGATCAATCTGACAGACTGGGAAGTGGCCAACGCGGTTAAGCGCGTTGGAATCAAAAACAGCCGCTGGGATTTGGTGGCGGTGCCCGCGCCGGGTTTATTCTCTGACTTTGCCAAACGTCAATGGACGGTCGGCGGCGTCATCGCGCTGGGCATTTTGCTTTCTACGATTATTGCGTTGATTTTTATCGCGCGCGTTGAGGCGCGCCGCGCCGAGGCGCAGGCACTGTTGGTCGATGCCAAGGAAGACCTTGATATGAAGGTTGTTGAGTTGACCCATTCACGCCAACAGTTGGAGAAGCAGGCGACCGAGCTCTCAGACTTGGCGACGCAGGAGACCATCCTGCGGGAGCAATTGGAACGGGAAGTGTCCATCAAGGATCGGTTCTTCTCTATCATCTCCCACGATCTGAAGAGCCCGTTCACCTCCATCCTGGGCTTGTCCAGCATGATGTCGAAAATGTCTCAACAATTGTCCAAGGAACAGTTCGTCGAATACGCCCAGATGATCCACGAAAACGGCGGCAAGGTGTTCGAGCTGCTGGAAAACCTGCTCGAATGGGCGCGTTTACAAATGGACAAAGGTGATCTGCAGGTCGTTGATATCGATATGACTCAGATCATCGATGAAAATTTCGAGGTGTTCCAAGCCGTTGCCGGAGAAAAGAATATCAACCTGTCCAAGGATGTTCAGTCCGTGCATGCCCATGCTGAACGGAACATGGTGCTGTTGGTGGTGCGTAACCTCATTGCCAACGCCATCAAGTTTACACCCGAGGGCGGCGCCATCACTGTTTCCGTCGGCCAGAACGATGACGGGATGATGGAAGCCTCGGTCTCTGACACGGGTGTCGGAATGAGCCAGGACTACGCGGCCAAGCTGTTCCTGATCGATGAAAAGACCACGACCGAGGGCACCAACGGGGAAAATGGCACTGGTCTGGGCCTACCGCTATGCAAGGAAATGATCGAACTGAACGGCGGCAATTTATGGGTGACAACGTCCGAGGGCGAAGGCTCGACCTTCAGCTTCACCTTGCCGCTGGCGGAAGTAACGGATGCCGCCGGCGCCGAAGCCGCCGAATAAACCGGGGCTCATTTGCCGTTCTTTTTACGCGAGTGTTTGTAGCGGACGATATCCACTTCCGCCCGGCCGGAGGGGGTCCGGTAAGACACGTGGCTGCCCAGTTCCAGATCAAAACTACTATGGTCCGCGATAACCAACAAATCCGGGTGCCAATCGGTGACCATATCGAGGGTGGCGGCGCCGGCATCCTGCTTGGTGGATAAAAGCGTGGCGCAATCGGGGAAGCCGGCATCTTCCGCCATCCCCTGCAGGCGGGCCTGCGCCGGCGCACGCAGCGACGCGATCAGTTCATCCGACACGACGTTGAGCGCCAAAGAGTGCCCGTGTTCCATTTGCCACTTGATCAGGCTGCCGATGGCCAGTTCGGACCCGTTTTCATGGGCCAAATCGGCGGCCATTTGCAGCGTCTCTGTGGGATAGCGCTCCAGATCGATAAGCACCAGGATCCGGCGGGGGCCGGATGGGACCGCGGGTTTAATGCCTGGCCTTTCCTGAACAGCCGGCGCTGGCGGGCGGGACGGCTGCGTTGCGATGGGCGGCATGGCCGGGTGAACCGGGAGCGGGCGGTCTTCTTGTTCCCGGCACTCCCAGAAAATCCGCTGGGAGCAACTGCCGCAGATATCCTGATTCAGGCGCTGATAGATCGTGGCGAAGCCGACGGTCTTGGACTGAAATATGTTCTCCTTGCCAATTTCTTCCTCGACGCCGGACTTGCGGAGTTGTTCGAGCACGCGGGCTTTCAAGCCGACGATGTAGAGCGCCCCACCTGCCTTGCGGAGCGCGGTTGCTTCATTTGCCAGGGCTTCCGCGCCGGTGACGTCGATAAAGTGGATGCCCGAGCCCAGAATAAGCATGTGCCGCTGATCCGGAAATTTGGACTCCAAGCGGTGCAAATCTTCGATCACGCTGGAGACAGCGCCGAAATACATCGCGCCGTCGATCCGCACGATCTTGAGCTGAGGACATTCGGGCTGGCCACGGACTTCGGATAGTCGTCTTCTGTCGTCCACATTATTGGGGGCCATGACGGCGACATTCGGGTGGGATGTTCGGTTGAGATAAAAGATCAGGGACAGAATGACCCCGGCAAAGATGGCCAGTTCCAGATCCAAAAACAGCACCGAGAAAAACGTAACCGCCAGAACCGACGCCTCGGACCGGCTGGATTTAATCACCTGCTTGATATGCTTTACATCGATCAGATTGATGCCGACCAGGATCAGAATCCCGGCCATGCCGGCCTTGGGCAGATAGACCACCAACGGTGCGACCAGGATGACGATCCCCATAAGAAACACACCGGCGGAAATGGCGGCGATGGGGGTCTTTGCGCCGGATTCGAAATTCAGGCCGGACCGGTTGAAAGACCCCGTGGCGACATAGCTGGAGAAGAAGCAGCCGACCAAATTGGAAAGGCCCTGGCCGATGAATTCCTGGTTGCCGTCGATGTGCTGGCCGCTGCGGATGGAGATAGCGCGGGAAATGGACATGGCTTCGGTGAGCGCAAATATGGTCACCGCGACAGCGGTTGGCGCCAGATCACGGATCACGTCGGCGGAAAAAGTTGGCGCGGACAGGGGCGGCAGGCTCGACGGAATAGGGCTCAATGTCGCGACGCCGGCATCGAAATAGGCGTTCATGACGTAAGCAATCAAACAGGTGCCGACCAGCGCCAGGATCATGTTGGGAAATTTGGGGAACAGGCGTTTGGAGGCGACCCCTAATATGATGGCGCTGACGCCGACGAAGGCGGCGGCGGGTGAAATGCCGTCCCGGTCCTCCCACAAGTAGCCGAGCGTGTCATAAAAATGCCGGCCGCGGGGCACATCCAGACCCAACAGGCCTTCCATCTGACTGACCATGATCAGGATGGCCGCGCCGGCGGTGAAGCCGATGGCGACGGTGTGGGAGATAAATTTCACCAATGCGCCCATGCGCATCAGTCCCATGAAAAGTTCAAGCGCGCCGACCATGAGCGTCAGGGTGAGCACCAGACTGACGAACTCCGCCGTGCCGGGGGTGGCGAATGCGCTGATAGAAGCGAAAATCAACAGCGAGGCCGCCGTGGTCGGACCCGACACCAAATGCCAGGAGGAGCCGAACAGGGCGGCGATGATCGCCGGGATCATGCCGGCGTAGAGCCCATATTCCGGCGGCATGCCCGCCAGCGTGGCAAACGCCACGCCTTGGGGAAGCACCACCAGCGCGCCCGTGATGCCGGCGGTTAGGTCCGCGCCCATCGTCTGACGGTTAACCAGGGGCAGCCATTCAGTGAAGGCAAGAAAAGGGTTTTTACGCGGAACGGCGTCCGGATCGACTTCGTTGGCGGCAAATTCTTTGGGAGAACTCATTCCCGGACCCTCGACTGATCTCTGTCGCAACGGGAGAAACGGGTCCAACGCTGAATGACCGGACAGGCGTCACAGACATCACGACAAAAAGAATTAAGGTGCACGGGCGGAAGACGAAACCCGTCCAGGGGCAATGGACCGGTGTAAAACACTTCTTCCGGGCGTGCGCGGGCGCAATAGACGCCTTGTGTCCTTCAGTGTCAAATGCAATTCCCGCAGGGCAGGCGGGCGTTTAAGGAAAGGGTTGGCGCGGCTTGGATTTGGGCTCGGCGGCCTCGATCGCGTAGACCGGGTGGCCGACCTTCGGCGCGGCCATCTCGGAAGTGTCCGCAACCGGCCAAACCTTCAGGATCAGACCCGCTACAACGAACACCAGGGCGATCAAGGCGGCCTGCTTGGCGTACCAGGCGTATGTATCGGAAAGCACCTGGCCGATGACTTTCTGCGCGATGCCGTCGGGCGGACGTTTGTCCTTGGGCAGGATCAACCACAGTTCGGTTCTTTTGTAAGGCCGGCGCTTGGCGAAAAAGCCATAGGCCCAGAGAATGCCGGCGACAAGAAAACTGCAGATGCCGCCGGTGCGCGCCGCGAGCGCGGGCTCGAACGCCAGACCGAACATCAAACAAAAGATCGCCAACCCGGCGAAGCCCGTGGCGCGGCCGATGGACACGTGCGCGGCGTTTTCGATGTCGTGCATGGCAAGTCTCTACCCAGTCAAACGTATCTTGGCGCGACTTCGTGCAACGGGGAAGTCACATTTTTGTGGATCGGTGTCGCATTTTTCCGAACTTGGTGCTATCAAGCGCCCCTTGATTGGCGACGAGTTTCAAATATGAGCGCGACCATTTTCATCGACGGCGAAGCCGGGACGACCGGCCTGCAGATTCTGGAACGGCTGCGGGGGCGGGACGATATCGACCTGATCCATCTGGGCGACGACAAGCGCAAGGATATTGACGCCCGGCGGGACGCGCTGAACTCGGCCGATGTCTCCATCCTGTGCCTGCCGGATGATGCGTCGCGGGAGGCGGTGTCGCTGATCGACAGCAATTCGGCGCGGGTGATCGACGCCTCCATCGCGTACCGGACCGATCCGGACTGGACCTTCGGCTTTCCGGAATACGGGCCCGGTCGGCGGGACGAGATCGCCAAATCCATGCGGGTGACCAATCCGGGGTGTTATGCCTGCGGTTCCATCGCCATGCTGCACCCCTTGACGGCGCGCGGCCTGATCCCGGCGGATCATCCGGTGACCATCAACGCGGTTTCGGGCTATTCCGGCGGCGGCAAAAGCCTAATCGCCGCGTTTGAGGATGAAAATGCCGCCAATCATACCGACAGCGCCTTTTATCTCTATGGACTGGGCTTGGAACACAAACATACCGAGGAAATCCGCGTGCATAGCGGGCTCGAAAACCGGCCGCTCTTCGTACCCAGCGTCGGGCGCTACGCCCAGGGGATGATCGTTTCTGTGCCGCTGCAGCTCTGGTCCTTGCCGGGCAAACCAACCCCGGCGGATATCCATGCCGCGCTGGCGGAAAACTATGCTGGGCAAAAGTTCGTGACCGTCGCCGATTTGGCGGAAACCGATGACATGGCGGCGCACCTGGACCCGGAGGCGCTCAAAGGCACCAATGAGATGAAGCTCTATGTGTTCGGGAATGAGGCGCGGGGTCAGGCGGTGGTCACCGCTGTTCTCGATAACCTCGGCAAAGGCGCGTCCGGCCAGGCCGTGCAGTGCCTCAACCTGATGCTGGGGGTTGAAGAGGGGACGGGGCTTTAGGCCCTAAACATCCAGCAGGGCGTCTTCCAGTTCGGCGGCGTGTTCCTGGATAAAGGCGAGGCGGAGTTCCGGCTTGCGGCCCATCAGTTGTTCCACCAAGTCCGCCGTCTGTTTGGCTTCCTTCTTTTCATCGTCGGTGTGGCGCAGGGGCAGGGTGACCCGCAACAGCGTCCGGGTCTCCGGATTCATCGCCGTTTCCTTGAGCTGGGCCGGCGGCATTTCGCCCAGGCCCTTGAAGCGGCTGATCTCGATCTTGCCGCGGCCGTCGAACTCTTTCTCGATCAGCACATCCTTGTGGACATCGTCCATGGCATACAAGGTCTTGCCGCCCTGGCTGAGCCGGTAGAGGGGCGGTTGTGCTAGAAATAAATGTCCACTTTCAATAAGTTCCGGCATTTCTTTAAAGAAAAATGTCATGAGAAGAGAGGCGATGTGGGCGCCGTCCACGTCGGCGTCGGTCATGATGATGATCTTTTCATAGCGCAGGTCGTCCTCGCGGTAGCGGGGACCGGTGCCGCAGCCCAGGGCCTCCATCAAATCGTTGATTTCCTGGTTGGCCTGCATCTTGTCGGCGGTGGCGCTGGCGACGTTGAGGATCTTGCCCCGGAGCGGCAGGACGGCCTGTGTCGCCCGGTCGCGCCCCTGCTTGGCGGAGCCGCCGGCGCTGTCGCCCTCGACAATAAACAGTTCGGTATTTTCGCGGGAGCGTTGGCTGCAATCGGACAGTTTGCCGGGCAGGCGCACCCGTTTTGTGGCCGATTGGCGCTTCAGGGTCTTTTCCTGGCGCTTTTTCTGGCGGATCAGGCTGCGTTCGATGACATGTTCCAGCAGCCGCTTGCTGGTTTCCGGATCGCCCGACAGCCAATGGTCAAAGTGATCCCCGACCGAGGTTTCCACCAGCTTGGTCGCCTCCACCGTGGCCAACTTTTCCTTGGTCTGGCCCTGGAACTGGGGCTCTGGGATGAACACGGACAGCATGATGCTAGCCCCGCCGATCACGTCATCGGCCATGATCTTTGCGGCCTGCTTGTTGTTGATGAGTTCCCCATAGCCGCGCAACCCCTTGGTCAGCGCGCCGCGCAGGCCCGCTTCGTGGGTGCCGCCTAGGGGCGTCGGCACGGTGTTACAGTAGGAATTGAAGAACTCGTCCTCATCCTCGGGCCAGGCGACGGCCCATTCCACCGTGCCGGAGCCGCCGTTGAGCTTGGCCTGGCCGAAAAACGGGCCGGGGGTCAGGGTTTTGCGCTCGTTCAGGACCGTATCCAGATAGTCTTTCAGCCCGCCGGGGAAGTGCAGGGTGGCGCTCGCCGGCGTCTCGGACTTCTCGGACAGGAGTTCTTCCGCGCAGGACCAGCGGATTTCCACGCCCCGATAGAGATACGCCTTGGAACGGCACATGCGATAGAGGGTTTCCGGGCGGAACTGGGCCTTTGCGCCAAAAACTTTCGGGTCGGGGGAGAAGGTCACCGTGGTGCCGCGCCGGTTGGAGACTTTACCGGCGTCTTTCAGCTTGCCCTTGGGTTTGCCGCGCTCATAACTTTGGGTCCAGAGCTTCTTGTCCCGCGCCACTTCGACGGTCAGCTTTTCCGACAGCGCGTTGACCACCGACAGACCGACGCCGTGCAGGCCGCCCGACGTTTCATAGGCCTTGCCGCCAAATTTGCCGCCCGAATGGAGCGTGGTCAGGATCACTTCCAGCGCGGACTTGGTTTTGAACTTGGGGTGGGGGTCCGTCGGGATGCCCCGGCCGTTATCGCGCACGGTGACTTCGTTGCCGGCGGTGAGTTCCAGATCAATGCGCGACGCCTCGCCGGCGACTGCCTCGTCCATGGCGTTGTCCAGGATTTCCGCGACCAGGTGATGCAGCGCCCGGTCGTCGGTGCCGCCGATATACATGCCGGGCCGCCGCCGGACCGGTTCCAGCCCCTCCAGGACCTCGATATCCTTGGCGGAATAGGACTTCGCCTTCTTTTTAGACTTAGGGGCGTCTTCGAATAGATCGGCCATGAATGGGGTTACCTGTATGCTACGCGGAATTAGACGATAATGTAGTTGGTTGGGGAATTATAACAATATATTGTAGCAAGCAACCCACTTTTCTGCGCCAAATGCGGAGATTTTTATGACCGATCAACAAGGCGGGCCGAAAGGCCTGTTGGCCAACGCCACTGTGGCCATGCCCAAGGACACCAATCCCAACGGGGATATTTTCGGCGGTTGGCTGATGTCGCAAATGGATCTGGCCGGTGGAATCGCCGCAGGGCGCCGGGCGCATGGCCGGACCGTCACCATCGCGGTACAGGAAATGACGTTTCTGCGGCCGGTGCCGGTCGGCAATCTGGTGAGTTGTTTTACCGAAATCCTGAAGGTCGGACGCACCTCGGTTACGGTGAAGATCGAGGCTTGGGCCCAAACCCATGACGACGTGGATGATCCGGTAAAGGTGACCGAAGGCGTTTTTACATATGTGGCCATCGATGACGCCGGCAAACCCCGCGAAGTGCCGCCAGAGTAAATCACCTATTTGAAGAAAAAAGTCAGACGGCGCCGGTGCGGAGGCGGGGGACCGTACACCGGCGCCGATCTGTTCGGCACGAAGGCCACGTGGGTGAGGACTGTGTGAGGTGAGGGTGTTTAGGAGTCCTCGGGAGTAACCAGTGTTCACACCTTAGCTGATGGCGGAGCCGATGATCAGCCAGACATAGGCCGCGCCGAACATGATCGACAGGGCCGCGAATTCCTTGGCGAAGCTTTTCTTGGACATGGAGTTCTTCCTCGTTCCGTTGTTGATGTTTCACTTATAGGGCAAAAAAGAACAAAATAGCAACATTTAATTTTAAAAAATGTATAAATCAAACAATATCAATTGGTTAACACATTTCCCCCACCGGTGGCGACAGAACCGTTTTTTCGATATATTTCGCGATATTGCGTTTCAATTTCTCGGGCCGCGGTCCTAAGTTTCGCCGGATTTGACGGAAATCAAAGTGCAACCGGCACCGATTTTCTATGCTAAAACAATTATCTGGCTAGGATTTGGAGAGTCCGATTATGATTGTTTTCCGGTTGTTTTGGGTGGCCGTTATGTTTGCTGTTCCGTTCTCGATGATGGTGGGATTGGCAGGCCCGGGCGTGGCTCAAGACGCGCTTGAACTCCAAGGAACGTGCGATACCTGCCACGGAACAAACGGGAAGACCAAGGGGCCATTGATCCCACGGCTCGCGGGTCAACGTCAGAAGTATCTGGAGAAGCAAATTCGGGATTTTCGAACGGCCGCCCGAGGCGCCGAAACGGAGAATCTCTCAAGCATCGCCGGTAGCCGGTCTCATCCGAAACTTAAGGTGGACTTCAAAGGCCTGACCGACGCTCAGATTACTCGGTTGGCGGCGGCTTATGCGGGGGAAGCCTGCATCAATCCAAGCGCACCGCCTCCCGCTATTCCGCCCAAAGCCATGGAGTGTTTGGCCTGCCACGATGACCGGTCAACCAGCCACGGCGCGTGGGTGGCGCGCCTGTCCGGCCAGAATAAGTCTTATTTGTTGAACCAAATTTACGCGCTTCAGATTGCGAAACGGGAGGGCGACGATGCGAAGAACCTCACCCGGCGGCATCCGGTTATGGAAGACCGGGTTGGGAATCTCTCCCAGCTCCAGGTGGAACAATTGGCCGAGTTCTTCTCTCGCCTGAGCTGCCGTTAGTTTTGTCGCAGCGGGGCGCATCAACGTCCCAGAGTATGGAAAGGGCGCCGCTATGAGCGATATTCTCCCTTGGTCCGACTTGTATGCCACCGGATATCACGCCGTGGATGCCGATCACAAAGGGCTGTTCGCGTTAATCAATGATCTCCACGAAAAGGTTCAAGAGGGGTTTGATCCGGACTCTATAGGCGTCACGATTGGGGCGCTTGAGTACTATGTCCAGAACCACTTCGCCCGCGAAGAGGAGTTGATGAAGGGCCAACGCTATGCTGGTCTGGACGACCACGTTCTAAGCATCGAAAGTTGGAAAGTCAGGTTGCCTATTACAGGCGAGCCTTTGACGAGGATCCTGCCCACTTCGATATGACTGATTTCATGGCATTTTTATCTTTGTGGCTTTCAGATCACATATTGACCGAAGACATGGATTACGTGTCGGCGCTTCAGGATCATACGGAGCACTGATTTTACGGATGCGCCCTTATGCTGGGCGAGTATGGCGCCGCGTGAGATATAGAAGAGATGCAGCCTGTTTCGGAAAACAACGGCGACGTGGTGGCTTTTTTACTGGCGCCACAGTCCTATGGGCTTGATGAGGGCGTGGTCGAACACATCGAAACCCACATTTCCCACGTCTTTTTGGCTGGTGATTTTGCTTACAAACTGAAGAAACCTGTCGCTTTTCCTTATCTTGATTTTTCAACGGCCGACTTGCGGAAAGCGGCTTGTGAAAACGAACTCGTCATAAACCGGAGAACGGCGCCGCAATTGTATCTGCGGGTTGCCTGTGTGAAGAGAAATCAGAGTGGAAAATTGTCCATTGACGGGGAGGGCGCGGCGGTGGACTGGCTCGTCGTGATGCGTCGTTTCGATCAGGAGCAGCTTCTGGCGCATTTGGCTGAACAAGGGCGTTTCGAAGACGGACTGCCGGCACGGCTGGCGGAGAAAATCTTCGCGTTCCACCAGCAGGCGGCGTCGGTACATACCGATTTTGCCGCAACGGCTCGTGCGATAATCGACAGCAGTGCGGAAATTTTACGAAGTTTTTCGGGGCAAGTTTTCGAAAAGGATGATGTTGAATCCCTTATCAAGTCGAGCCTCAACACGCTGGCCCGGAATGCAGATCTGCTTCAAAACCGGGTGGCGGGAGGTAAAATACGCCACTGTCATGGAGATCTACACGTGGGGAATGTGGTGCTATTGAAGCACGACCCGGTCTTGTTCGATGGGATCGAATTCAATGACAGTTTCACCCGGATCGATGTCCTATATGACTTGGCATTCCTGCTTATGGATTTGCATGTTCGCGGTTTGGCGGATGAAGCTTCTGTCGTATTCAACACCTACATGGACTTATCCGGTGACTACGGCGGTTTGGCTCTGTTACCGTTGTTCCTTTCGATGCGTGCGGCCATCAGAGCCCATGTCGGCGCTACGGCCGGGAAGGCGCAGGAATCTCGGCGATACTTTGGATTTGCTCGTAAGTTATTGACCCCGCCCGGGCCTCGGATGATCTCCCTCGGCGGAGTTTCCGGCACTGGCAAGTCGACGCTGGCCCGGTCATTGTCACCACTAATTGGCCCGGTTCCCGGCGCTCTCATTGTGCGTACCGACGTTGTTCGTAAAAACCTTCTGGGTGTTCCTCTGTCAGATACCCTGTCGTCATCGGGCTATACACCCGAAATCACCCGGCGCACCTATGATAGGGTAAATGAAATTGCCGCGATGGCCTTGGCGGCCGGCCATAGCGTGATCACCGACTCGGTCTCCGCGAAGCCAAAGGAGCGGGAAGCTTTTCAAACGATCGCCCATAAAGCAGGTGTTCCTTTTACCGGGATATGGCTAACCGGCTCTCCGGCGGTGTTGGAAAAACGGGTTTCAGATCGGCGCGGCGATGTTTCGGATGCGACCGTGGAGGTGCTCCGTTCCCAGTTGGCCTATGACCTGGGCGACATGAAATGGCATGTGGTCGATACGGATGCCGGCTCGGAAATCGTTCTCAAGACCACCCGCGATTATTTGGGTTAGAGTGCTTTCAACCAATATTGGTCGAAAGTGCTCTAGTTGGATTGTCGATGTCTTAGATAAATAACCCAATACGTCAGCGCCACAAATCCCGCGCCTCCGACCAAGTTGCCGGCGGTTACAGGGATCAAATTTCCCATAAAGGAATCAACGGAAATACTCGCTCCGGAGAGCCAAGCGACTGGGATAAAATACATATTGGCGACCGAATGTTCGAACCCCAGCGCGACAAAAGCGGAAATCGGAAAGATGATTGCAAGGATCTTTCCGCTAACTCTGCGGGCCGCCACGCACAGCCAAACCGCCAAACAAACCAGTGTGTTGCAGAGAATGCCCCGGAAAAACGCCTCCAAATTCGGTAGTGCGATTTTGGCTTCGGCTATCTTGATCGCGGTCTGGGAGACTGCACCGTCTCCCAAACTCAGGACGCCTGAAAGCCATACCAGGACAGCCAGAAATAGGGCGCCGGCAAAATTGCCGACATAGACGATGATCCAGTTCTTGAGGAGCGCGCCACCACTGATTTTTCGATCCACCCACGCCATGACAATCAAATTATTGCCGGTGAACAGTTCCGCGCCGGCGACAACCACCAGGATCAATCCGAGCGAAAACGCGATCCCGCCGAGCAAACGCGAGGGACCAAACCCTAGCCCGTGGTTTGTCATGACCAGGGTGAAGAACATCGCGCCGAATGCAATGAAGGCGCCCGCGAGGACGGCCAGCATTGAGGTTTGCAAAATACTGAGATGCGCCTTGTTAATGCCCCCGTCTTCCACCAATCGGGCAATTTGCGGGGGCGCGTAAGGATCAGCGTTGGCCAAGGGAGTTTGAGCTGCAGGTTCTTTCATGTTCATAGTTTCAATCTCTCGATGACTTGCGTCAATGATCCGGATCAAATTCCTACCGGCGGGGAGGCGCCCAAATTTATCGACTATTGAATGAGCAAACGTTTAGTGATGGCCAAAACTGCCTGCGAAGTTTGCCGCCGCCTGCTTTTTCCGGACCTCGGCCGGCCACCGGCTTTTGATGAAAGCCAGCACCGCCCAGATTTCGCGGTCCGCCAGCTTCTTCTCGTACGCCGGCATGTTGCTGGTCCAGCTTGTTGGCGCAAAATAAGCTCCTCCTTTTTGGATGAACTCGAACAGTTGCCGGTCAGAGTGTTCGGGCGTATGCCCGGTATGATCTTGCGGAGGGGCGGGGAAGGTGCCGTCGGCGTTCTGTTTTTCCCAGCCGGGCTCGCCTTCAAGGTTGGCGCCGTGGCATTCGGCGCAATGTTGCTTGTAGATGGCCCCTCCTAGCGCCACCAACTCCGGATTAAAGGGGTCTGTCTTTTTGGTGAACCGGCCTTCTAGGACGAAATAGCCCCCGACGGCGGCGGCGATGCCCAAATAGGCCAACAGCAGAAGTCCAAGATTGCGCAGCAATTTACTTTGACTCATGATTTGGCAGCAACGCCTTCGACTTCGAAAAGGAATTGCGGTTGGGCCAGGCCTTTGACCACCAGAAGGGTGCTGGCCGGTTTGACACCGTCGAGAATTGTTTCACGAGCAGCCATGACCGGCCCCCGGAACTCCTGTTCAGTGACGCAGACGAGCAGCTTGACCAGGTTTTCTGGTCCCATGCCGGCGTCTTCCAGGATGGCCCGCATGTTCTTGAACGCCCACTCGGCCTGCGCTTCGATACCTTCCGCCACCGTGCCATCCGGCATGACGCCCAACTGGCCGGCAATGAACAAGAGCTCTGTTCCCTCGGGCACAACGACGCCGTGGGTATAAGCCGCCTGGGGTGGAAAGATCGTATCGGGATTGAAGAATGTGGTCATGGTTGGCCTCCAAATAACGGGCAGGTCTGGTTCAGGAGACATTATATCCCGGCAAAATCGCATACGGCTATTCCGACATACACAAATGGTGGTGAAATCACTACTCTCCCCAGAGGGAGCAGGGAAATGGGTGCCGTAGAAAGCCTTTACCTCTATAAGCTGGCGCGTGACCGATCTCCGGACGGGCGGAGAACTTTCGGCCGGGAAATTTCCGGCGTGTTCCTGGATCACTTCCCGGCGCTGACGAAAAACGAACGCCGGCTGATGTATGAGATATTGCATCAGCTCATGCGCGACGTGGAAATGTCGCTCCGCCGCTCGGTCGCCGATCAGCTGGCTGCGGAAGCCGACGTGCCCCGCGACCTGGCGATCCTGCTCGCCAACGACGAAATCGATGTCGCGTTTCCGATCCTCAGCCTGAGTCCGGTTCTTTTCGATGAAGACTTGATCGAGATCATTCGCGGCCGAACGGTTGAACAGCAAATGGCCATCACCAAGCGGCCCAACCTGGGAGAGACAGTGTCGGATGCGCTGGTCGAGGCGGGGGAGGAAAGTGTGATCCGGTCGCTGCTTCTGAATCCCAACGCGGAAATTTCTTCAAAGACCATGGCCTTTTTGGCCGAAGAGTCGAAGCGGGTGAGCAGTTTCCAGGAGCCAATCCTACGGCGCGAGGAAATCGATCCGGAACTGGCCAAGCGGATGTTCGGCTGGGTTTCATCGGCGCTCCGCCAGTACATACTCGACAACCACGAGCTGGAGCCGGCGTACGTTGACAAAGTGCTGGCACAGGCGGTGGCGGACGAGATTAACGGCAAGGCGCCGCCGCCGGCGGATATCGAGCTGACCGAGGAATTGGCGAGGGATGGTGAACTGACCCCCGACCTTTTGGTGCTGGCGATCCAAAACCGGGAGGCCAAATTGTTTGTCACCATGTTCCGGCGATACACGGATATCCCCGAAAGCGTGGTGATGGAAATGTTGTCCGATTACGATGGATCGGGGCTTGCCATCGCCTGCAAGTCGGCGGACCTGGGCAAGCTGGTGTTCGCGTCGATCTTCACCTGTGTGCGAAAATACCGGGCTGGCGGGTCAAAAGGATTAAGGCAGGATGTCCGCAAGTATATGAGTTTCTACGAGCGAATCTCCACCGGTTCTGCCGAGAAAGTCGCAGACGCCTGGCGGCAAAATGCCGGATATCGAAATGCTATCAATAACTTAGAGCTTTAGGGTTGTTCTTGACACCGGTTGGTTATAGGGAAAACACGTATAAGTTTATTACGGTTTACCGAAGCTTGTTCACGACCTCGGAATCAAACAAATTTTAACTTATCAAGGTACACCATGCCGCTCGTGCGACAGAACCGTCGCAGTTCAATTGGGGGAACATCGAGGAACATGGCAAAGAATTCGCTATTGAAAAAGATCGCCCGCGCGCTGGGCGAAGAGGAGGAGGTCACCTCCGAGGATTTGGACCGCGAACTGGCCGACGCCGTCGCGACGATCCAGAGTGCCGGCGTGGCGTTGGTCGATACGGAGGAGGTGACCGGCAGCAACTGGGGCGCCGCCGACGATAAAATCCACGTGCTGAATCTGGCGCCGATTTATAAAGCCATGGGCAGCCGTTCCGAACGGCTGATGTTTGGCGCCAAAACCATCTGCGAACATGTGTTTGAGCGCGAAGTGCGGGTCAATGAGGGCATCGCTTATTTCGAGGCCGACCATTTCGTCATGCAGTTGACCGGATTGAGTGACGAGGAGGGTTTCCACCGGGCCTCGGAGATTGTCAATTTGATCGGCACGCAAATCCTGGGTAACCGCTTCGCCAAATTGCAGGTGCCGGGTCTGCTGGTGTCCGCCAAGGTCGCCGATGTCACCAACAAGGACGGCACGTTGAATATGAAGGCCGTCTCCAATGCCGCCAAAGACGGTGGGATCGCCATCCCCATGAAGGAACCCGAGGAGCACGACCCGGTCTGGGTCAAGCTACGCTGGAAAAGTAAGCTCTCCGGCCGCGGCAAATATGCCGGCATGTCCGCGAAAGAGCGGAACATGACCGAACAGGACTGGGAAGTGCTGAAGAGGGAAGCGAAGAAGCACAAGCAGGAAAGGGTCGTCCGCGACCGGTCCCAATGGGTAACGCGATCTCAGCAGGATCGCCGCCAGAAACTAAAAAAGATCGAAGTTCAAGACCGCCGCCACAGTTTCGACCGCCGCGGCCGCGGACATTAGGTCCCCACTTTCTAATAAATAGCGTCGTCATGCGCTGACCGGCCGATAGGCCGTGATCCGCGTATCCACGTTTAAATGGATCCACGGTGCGAGCCCGTGGATGACGGCAGTATTACTGCCATCAATTTCCCCTGGTCTTTCCATCATTTCAGGCCTAAATTAAATTAGTTTAAGCTTAAACTAATTTAATTGGTGATCGGAAGCTCTCATGTGGAAACCGCCCGAACGAATCAAATACGACCCGAACCCGGGCGCCTGGCCGACCAAGGAACAGGCGGAAGGTTCCTTGTGGTTTAGTCCGGTGAAACTGGGGCCGATCGAACTGGAACAACGGACCTGGGTGCCGGCCATGGTGCCCTGGCGTGCGACAGACGATGGTTTTGTCACGGATGATGTTCTGGATTGGTACGAGGGGTTTGCCCGCGGCCGGCCGGGCGGCATTGTCATTGAAGCGACTGGCATTCGTGATATCCCGTCGGGTCCGTTGCTGCGGATCGGTCACGACCGATTTGTTCCTGGTCTGAAAGAGCTTGCCGACACGGTGAAGCGCGCCAGCGATGGACATACCAAGCTGTTTATTCAGCTGATCGATTTCCTGTCGATCCGGCGCCGGCCAGAGCCGGAAAAATTCATCCAGCGCTTTCTACAGGTTACAGATGAGGTGCGGGAGAAGTTGGGCGCGGAAGATTGGTCTGAGGAGCAAGTGCGGGATCATCTAGCCGGCCTGCCGGATGAAGCGCTGGACGACATTCTCGATGAGCGCGAATTGGAAAGTCTGCGCATGGGGTATCGGGAACGGGTGACTTATGTGCACCTGCCCCATATCCAGGATTTGCCGGAGGTCCTGCCGGGCTTATTTGCCGATGCAGCGGAGCGGGCGAAAGAAGCCGGGATCGATGGGGTAGAACTGCACTACGCCCATGCTTATACGATGGCCTCGTTTCTCTCGGCGACGAACACGCGGGAGGACGGCTACGGCAATTCCCTGGAGGGCCGGGTTCGCCTGCCGCTGGAAGTATTTCAAACAGTGCGGGAGCGGGTCGGTGACGACTACCCTGTCGGCTGCCGGTTTCTCAGCGACGAATGTCTGGATAACGGCAGCGATGTCGAAGACGCCATGTATTTCGGTGTAAAGTTCGCGGAGGCCGGGATGGATTTTCTGTCCCTCTCGCGTGGTGGCAAGTTTGACGACGCCAAACAACCCGGTGTGGGGGAGGCGGCCTATCCCTATACGGGACGGAGCGGTTATGAATGCATGCCGGCGTATATTTCCGATGCATTCGGCCCATTTGGCCGCAATATCGAACCGGGCCGCCGCATTCGGAAAGCCATCCGGGACGCCGGCTTCGAAACCCCGGTGGCCGTGATCGGCGGGGTGCACGGGTTCGAGCTTGCCGAACAGATTCTTCAAAACAAGGATGCCGACATCGTCGGTGCGGCGCGCCAATCCCTTGCCGATCCGGAGTGGTTCCGCAAGGTCCAAATGGGCCGGGGCGAAGAGGTTCGGATTTGCACCTTTTCCAACTATTGCGAAGGCCTGGACCAAAAGCACAAGGTTGTAACGTGCAAATTGTGGGACCGGGAAGCGTTGGACGAGCCCGGTGTGAAACTGACCGGCGATGGTAAGCGGCGTTTGACTGCACCCGTATGGGAAAAATAGCCCCATCAATAGTCCGTCAACGGCCTGCATCTGTTTGACACGCGCCTTAAAGTTTTTCACAAGCTAACGGCAGAAATCATACAGCCACGTCACCAGGGGAGGGCCTGTCGATGCAAGGTAAGATCGCGCTCGAAGAGCATTTTGCCAATCAGGAAACGATTGAAGATTCCAACGGCTTTCTGCCGGCGGATACCTGGGCCGAACTGAAGGGGCGGCTTCTGGACATGCAGGAACGGCGCATCGCGGAAATGGATGCTGCCGGGATTGAGATCGCCATCCTCAGCCTCAACGCCCCGGCTATTCAGGCCATTTGGGACGCGGATCAGGCGGTCGAGGTGGCCCGGCGCGCCAATGATTTCCTGGCGGAAGAGATTGCCAAGAACCCGAAACGCTATTTGGGTTTTGCCGCGCTTCCCATGCAGGACCCCGCCCGCGCCGCAGAAGAACTGCGCCGCTGCATTGAAGAACTGGGCTTTGTCGGTTCCCTGGTCAACGGATTTTCCCAGGTCGGCAGCGAAGACGACATGACGTTCTATGATGAGCCGCAGTTTGACGAGTTCTGGGCAGAAGCGGCCCGGCTCGACCGGCCGTTTTATCTGCATCCCCGCAATCCGATCCCTATGGGCGGGCAGATTTACAAGGACAATCCGTGGCTGCTGGGCCCGACCTGGGCATTCGGTCAGGAAACGGCGGTGCATGCGCTGCGCCTGATGGGCAGTGGACTGTTCGACCGGCATCCCGACTTCCAGGTGATCCTCGGACATATGGGTGAGGGCATTCCGTTCTCTCTCTGGCGGATTGATCACCGCAATCAGTGGACCTGGACCGACCAGCCCCACAACTACCGGGCCCAGAAGAAGATCGTCGATTACTTCCGGAACAACTTTTATTTAACCACGTCCGGCAATTTCCATACGCCGACGCTTAATTGTGCGATCAACGAGATCGGTGTGGACCGGGTTTTGTTTTCCGCCGACTGGCCGTTCGAGAACATGGATCACGCGGCCGAGTGGTTCGACAATGCGGAAATCGACGAGGACACGCGGAACAAGGTCGGCCGGGACAACTGCGTCAGGCTGTTCGGGCTGTAGGCCGTCCTCTTGCGATCTCTTTAAGGCAAGCGAGCCAATCCGGCTTTGACTCGCCGGAGCGGAATGGACGATTCAATCGACGCCACGCCCGGCACCTTCGTGAGTTTGCCAACCAGGAACCGTTCGAAATCAGCAAGTCCGGTGGTGGCGATCCGAAGGAGATAATCCCGGTCGCCGGTCATCAGCCAACAATCAACGACCTCCGGGAAATCCTGGATCACCTCTTCAAAGGTCGCCAGGATGTTGTCCACTTGCTTCTCCAGTTTGACCGAAACAAAGACTGAAAATTCGAAGCCAAGGGCCGTTTCGTCAATCAGAGCGGCGTAGCCGGTGACGATACCGTCCTCTTCAAGACGGCGCAGACGGCGGGTAACCGGAGACGGGCTCAGTCCTACCTCCGCGCTAAGTTCATTAAGAGTGGCGCGGCCATCTTTCTGTAGGGTGCGAAGGATCGCTGCATCAAATCCGTCAATAGAAGTTGTTTCAATCATGATTATCCGAATTTTTGGTAAATTATGCTAAATTATCTTCAAAATTTGGCAATTTAGCAAATTATCGCCGTCGTGAATCGCTTAGATTGGACTGTATCAAGTCCAACTCCCAAGGTGCGAACAGATGACGACGGCGGACCACTCTCAATTAAAAGTAATCGAACAGCGTCTTCTGTGGCTGAGTCACTGGATGATTCATCACGCCAATCACGTCCGTTCCAATGCTGACGCCATTAAGATAGGGGGGCATCAGGCTTCTTCCGCCTCAATGGTCTCTATATTCACCAGTCTTTATTTTTCGGCCCTTCGTCCCGAGGACAGGGTGGCGGTAAAGCCTCATGCGTCTCCGCTCTTTCACGCGATGCATTATCTGATGGGCAACCTAAGTCTTGAGAAGATGGAGAATTTTCGCGGTTTCGGCGGAATTCAGTCTTACCCGTCTCGGACAAAGGATTCAGATGATGTGGATTTCTCTACTGGGTCGGTTGGTCTGGGAGCGTCGATTACCGTATTTGCCTCGTTGGTTCAGGATTATCTGGACGTGCGGAATTGGGGGGGCGACCGGCCTTTGGGCCGGATGATTGCCCTGGTTGGCGATGCCGAACTGGATGAGGGCAACGTCTACGAAGCCCTTCAGGAGGGGTGGAAGAATGATCTTCGAAATTGCTGGTGGGTCATTGATTACAATCGCCAGTCTCTGGACGGGGTGGTCAGAGAAGGCCTTTGGAACCGGATTGAAAAAATCTTCGAGGCATTTGGCTGGGATGTTGTCCGGGTTAAATACGGTGTTTTGCAACAGGCGGCGTTTCGCGAGCCTGGAGGCGACAAGCTCAGGCACTGGATCGATGACTGTCCCAATCAGGATTATTCGGCTCTCACGTATCAAGGCGGAGCGGAATGGCGAAAGCGGTTGTTGACGGAATTAGGCCAAGACAACGAGGTCGCGGCGTTGATTGGAAAGCGCGATGACGATCAATTGGCCGCGCTTATGGAAAACTTAGGCGGCAACTGTGTAGAGACGATGGCCAAGACGTTTGCCGGCATCGATCACGACCGGCCAACCTGCTTCATCGCCTATACGATAAAGGGGTGGGGCACACCGATTGCCGGGCACAAGGACAACCATGGGGGCCTGATGACTCCAGACCAGATGAGGGAATGGCAGACCCACATGGGTGTTCCACAAGGGCAGGAGTGGGAGCGGTTTGCCGCGGTTGACGATGTATCGGGCCTCCGGGCTTTCCTCGACGAAAGCCCATTTTTTACGAAAGGGTTTAGGCGTTACCAAGATAGCGCGGTTGCACCCGATCCTATTGAGATACCGGATGATCGTAAAATTTCTACTCAAATTGCATTCGGCAAAATATTGGACGGATTAGCGCGGAGACAGAGCGATCTTGCTGCGCGGATCATTACCGTTTCGCCGGATGTCAGTGGTACGACCAGTTTGGGTCAGTGGGTCAATCGGCGGAAACTTTTTGCCCGCACGCCGATCGAGGACGTATTTAGAAGCCAGAATATACCCTCGATGGCGAAATGGGAGTTCGCGCCCGAAGGGCAGCATCTAGAATTGGGAATTGGCGAGATGAACCTGTTCCTGGCATTGGCGGCGGCTGGTTTATCGCACTCTCTATTCGGAAAAAGGCTTATTCCCATCGGCACGGTCTATGATCCGTTCGTTTGCCGTGGCCTCGATGCCTTGAATTACGCATGCTATCAGGATGCCCGATTTATGATTGTCGGAACACCGTCGGGTGTGACATTGGCGCCGGAAGGCGGCGCGCACCAGTCTATCGGCACACCACTCATCGGCATGAGCCAGGATGGACTGGCGGCCTTTGAGCCGGCTTTTGCGGATGAATTGGCTGCCATCATGTCCTGGTCGTTTGAATATCTGCAACGGGACGGGGCCGCCGATCCCGACGAACGGACCTGGTTGCGGGACGAAACCGGCGGGTCTGTCTACCTCAGATTATCGACCAATCCCATTGAACAACCCGTCTTCAGAGCCGATGAGGCATTCGAACAAAGTGTCGTCGATGGAGCGTACTGGCTGCGGGAGCCGGGTCCGAATTGTGAAGTCGTGATCGCTTATCAGGGCGTGATTGCGCCAGAGGCCATTCAGGCTGCCGGTTTGATAGCTGAAACCCGCCGGGATGTGGGAGTGTTGGCCGTGACGTCCGCGGATCGGTTAAACGCCGGCTGGACCGCGGCGCAGCGGGCTAGAGCGCGGGGCGTCGCCGGTGCTCAAAGTCACATCGAAGCCCTTCTGGAGGGACTGCCGGGCCACTGCAAAATCGTTACAGTCATCGACGGTCATCCGACAACATTGTCCTGGTTGGGCGCGGTCTTTGGGCATATGAGCATTCCGCTGGGCGTGGAGCATTTTGGTCAGACCGGCGCTATCGGCGATCTCTATTCACATTTTGGCATTGATGCTCAGACGATTGTAGAACGCGTTGACGGGTTGACCGCAGGCAGGGCGGTTTACGCGCGGCAGGTGGGCTGATCTTCTGCTCGACGTCTCTCGCAATGGCGCGGGCGATATCGGTGAGCCGGACGCCGCCGAGAATTTTGCCATTGGCATCGATCACCTTGGCGGTGACGTTGGGAGAGCCGGCCAGCATTTTGCCGGCCTCGGCTAACGTTGTGTGCGCGGCGAGTTCCGGTCCATCGGATACCGTGTCCCCGTTCACGGCGATGGCATCCACGGTGACAACCCGGCCGCGATTGATGTCCTTGGTGAAGTTTTGGATATAGCCGCTCGCCGGCCTTAGCAGAATGTCCTCGGGTCCACCATTTTGCGCAATCTCCCCATCTTTCAGGATAGCGATCGCGTCCCCCAGCCGCATGGCCTCGTCAGGATCGTGGGTGATGAACAGGACGGTTTTCTTGAGTTCCTTTTGCAGATCCAGCAGCAAGTCCTGCATCTCCGTCCGGATCAGCGGATCAAGGGCGCTGAACGGCTCGTCCATCAACAAAATATCCGTATCCATCGCCAAGGCACGGGCGAGGCCGACCCGCTGCTGCATCCCACCAGAGAGTTGAGACGGATATGACTCTTCGTAGCCTTGGAGCCCAACTTTTTCGATCCAGGTTTGGGTCTGTGTCCGGCGGAGCGCCGTGTTGTCGCCGCGCACACCAAGCCCGAATCCGACATTGTCCGCCACCGTCCGATGGGGCAGCAGACCGAAGCGTTGAAACACCATCGAGACTTTCTCCCGGCGGAACGTCTGAAGTTCCGATTCGCTCAGGCCCAGTACATCCCGGCCGTCGATCAGGACCCGCCCTGCCGAAGGTTCGATCAGGCGGTTGATGTGGCGCACCAGTGTGGACTTGCCGGAACCGCTTAGGCCCATAATGACCTGAATGGAATGGTCGGTGATGTCCAAGTTGATGTCATTGAGCGCGACAACGTGGCCCCGCGCATTCAGGATTTCATTTTTACTCGCCCCGGCATGCAGCATGGCGAGCACCGAGCCCGGGTCCGGCCCGAAGACTTTGCTGAGCCGTTGGATGCTGATCTTCGGATCAGCGGCGGGTTGGTCCCCGGTCATTCGCCGGCCTGCCGGAATTTTTGAATGCGGGAACCATAGCTTTGGCTGACCCGATCAAAGACGATGGCCAGGGCGACCACGGCCGCGCCGTTAAACAGGCCGAGGGCGAAATACTGGTTGGTGACCGCCTGCAAGACCGGCTGGCCCAGACCCTTCACCCCGATCATGGAGGCGATGACGACCATGGAGAGCGCCATCATGATGGTCTGATTGATGCCGGCCATGATGTTCGGCAGCGCTAGTGGGATCTGCACCTGGAGCAATCGCTGCATGGACGTGGCGCCGAATGAATCGGCGGCTTCCAGCACATCCCTGTCAACCAACCGGATGCCCAGGTTGGTCAGCCGGATCACCGGCGGGATGGAATAGACGACGACGGCGATCATGCCGGGGATCTTGCCGAGACCCAGCAGCATGACCACCGGGATCAGATAAACAAAGATTGGCATGGTCTGCATCACGTCCAAGATCGGCCGGATGACGGCCTCGGCACGGTCCGACCGGGACATATAGATGCCCACGGGGATGCCGATAGCGACCGCGATGATCGTGCAGACCAGGATGATGGCCAGGGTGCGCATCGTATCTTGCCACATGCCGAAATACCCAATCAGCAGAAAGGCGGCAGCGACCCCCAGCGTGATCTTAACGCTGCGCGACGCGAGGCCGGCGATCAGAAGGATAGCCGCCAGCACGACAATCCAAGGGGACTGGAGGAGGAGCTGTTCAAACCAAATCAAAAGGTAGAGGAGAGGGTCAAAAAAGGTCTCGATCGCTTCACCAAAATTCCGTGAGAACGCGAGATAGCCTTCGTCGAAGCTTTTGTTGATGGCGCGGAGCCATTCCGTCTCCATTACCGGGAATTCACGCATCCATTCGGGCATAGTGGGCCTCTCTCACCTGCATTTCTGTCAGGGTAAGCTTAACATTGAAGCGGAAATGAGCGGCGGCTGAATCAGCGCGCGGCTTTGACCTTGGCGGCGATATCCGCCGGCACCCAGGGTAACCATGTGCTTTCATAGTTTTTCAAGAAGTGCTTGGCGGTCTCGGCAGACGTGGCGCGCCGGTCGTCTTTCCAGGCCAATAACGCATTGACCACCTTGTTGGGCCAGGAACGCTTGGAAACATATGCAAAAGCGTCGCTCGCCTGGGTAGCGAACTTGGACGTGACCACCGTCAGCACGACGGATTTTGGGTACATGTTGGGCCGGGGGGCGGCGCAGTCTTTGTCGGTCGTGCAGGACCAGCTTTTCGGGTCGTGCGTCATGCCGCCCAGTTTGACCATGGGATACTTGCCCAGCACGGCGGTTGGCGCCCAGTAATACGTGAAGATGGGCTGGCGGCGCTCGTAGGCCTTAGCGATGGCCCCGGCCAGCCCTTCGCCGGAGCCTGGATTGAATTTCGAGAAGCCGGCCTTTTCCAGGCCATAGGCCTTAAAGAGATTGCCGTTGACGATTTGGCAGCCCCAGCCGGCCGGGCAGTCGTAAAACCGGCCCTTACCCGGCTCCTCCTTGTCGGGGAATAGCTCCGGGCGTTTGAGGACGGCTTGTAACGTGGTGAGCTCGGGGTGTTTCTTGAGCATATAGTCCGGAATCCACCAGCCTTCTTCACCGCCGTCGGAGAGGATTTCGCCCGCTTTCTTCAGCCGGCCTTCGGCGATGGCTTTCTCGACGACTTCGCGGGCGGAATTGATCCAGACTTCGGGCGCCAGGTCCGGCTCGCCCTTTTCGGTCATGGAGGTCACCGTCGGTACGGTGTCGCCGGGAACAAGTTCTGCGGTACAGCCGAATCCGTTCGACAAAATGATCTGATCCACGTGTGCGGCGACGGCGGCCGAGCCCCAGGTCATCTCGGCAATGGTCACTTTCCCACAGGCCGCCTGGACCTGATGTCCGGGCATCAAAAAAGCCGCCAGGGCGGTGCCTGCGGCTAAAAATACACGTATAAAATTCATAAGCACCTCCCGGGAACGCAACGGTTAGCGTAGGACCATAGAAGATGATCCGGGGGAACGCAAATTTCAGTAAAAGGATGTAGGAGTGAAGCGGATTCGGTGCTATGGTCCGCGACAATAAAACGACAAACCGGCGAAAAACGACCGGAAGTCTAACGGGAACGGGCAAATGATATCTGCGGAAATCTACGAGTTATCGGATCGCGATCCGCCGTCTCCTATCGGCGGCTTCGGTTTGGACGTACTAAACAAACTCACAATCCAGGACTGGGTCGCCTTCTTCAAGGCGGGTGAAAGGATCGCTTATAGCCACCGGGAGCAAATCCTGGAAGCCGGTGAAACCAACGACGCGATTTACTTTCTGGCCGACGGTGAACTGTCCGTGGAAGGGACTAGAGACGGCAAGGTCACTGAATTGGCCCGCCTGACATCCGGCGCCTTATTTGGCGAGATGTCGTATTTGGAAAAGTCCGTCGCCAGCGCCAACGTCTACGCCGACGGCTCGGCGGAAGTGGTGAAGGTCGATAGGGATGCGATGAAGCGATTACTCGATCAACCGGACGGCTTTGGGGAACGCTTTTATCACTCTCTGGCGGTAACCTTGTCGCGCCGGCTCCGCGCGACGAACCCCCGCGTCTGCTAGTTCCTTAAAATAAACTGCTAACCCCGCCGGTCGATAAACCGGGGGGCCTTGATGCTGCTCTCGAACTCTTTGGCGAGCGTGCCGCGGTCCAGGACGATCATTTCCGGTGTGACCTCGAATGTGTTCTTGGTGTCTTCGGTCAGGCGGGCGGCGAGGGCATTGGCGTCCGTTCCGCGGGTGGCCTCGAACGAGATGCGGAGCCCATCCAGGTCACCCTCGCTCACTAGTTCCGCCTTGAAGTCGACCACTTCGGGATAGTCGAACATAAAGTCTTCGTATTCCTGGTGGTTGATGTTGACGCCCCGGACCTTGAAGAAGCCAACGGTCCTATGCGCGTGACGAACCACCGGAAAGACCGACAGCGGCCCGTCTGTGTCCCCGTGTTCCTTGTAGATCACAATGTCGCCGGAGCTCCAGCGGATGAACGGCGTGGCGTTGTTGGTAAAGAGCGGCGTGACCACCAGGCCGCCTTCCTCGCCCTCGGCGACAGGTTCGCCGGTGTCGAGATCGACCACTTCGATATGGAACAGATCGGTCCAAATGTGGAATCCGTCATGGGCCTCGCTCTCGCCGCCCATCATGCCGGCCTCGGTCATGCCGAACCCGTCCCAGACTTTCGCGCCCCACATGCGTTCAATCTTGGCGCGCTTGGACTCGGAAATGGCTTCGGCTGAACACAAGATCGTCTCGACCGAACTATCGGCAAGGTCGATGCCCTCGTCCTCCGCCATGTTGGCGAGGTGTAGTCCATAGCCGGACATGCCCATCCACACACTCGGTTGCAGGCGGTTGATCAAATCGACCTGAAGCGCTGACGGCGTCGACGCGCCGGAGCCCGCCCAGTTGACCCCGATTTCCCAGTCTTGGGCGGCGCGGGCATAGACATGGCCAACCGGATGAATGCCCAGGGGGAAGGAAACATGCGCCGTGTCTTTCTTACCCAAGCCGGGCGCGATGAAGTTCCGGGCAAACGACAGGATGCAATATGGCAAGTCTTCGAACGTACGCGGGTAGAACAGCGGAACACCCGTGGACCCGCCGGAGCGCCACAGCTCGGCGATCTCTTCCTTGGGCGCATGGCAAAACTGGGTGAAGAACTCGTTGGGCGGGATGGAGCGCAGCTCGTCCTTGGTCAGCAGCGGTATCTTCCGCCACTCTTCCGGATCGTCCAGCTTGTCCTCATCCACATGATCTAACCGGCCCTGATGAAACGCCGCCCGCCGGGCTTTTTGCAGGGCGATCTTCTTGCGCTCGCTCTGAATTTTGGCGATCTCGTCGCGGGACTTGGGGAGAGGAAGGGGCATATTTGTTAGTCCTTTATCGCGCCGATCCAGCGGGCCTGAGCATCATAATTGCCGCCGGCGGCGTTTGATTTCATGTCCGCAAGGCGGCTTTGTTTCTCCGACGTGTCCTCGGGGATGTCGTCCAGCGCGTCCTTGAGCATTCTTTCGTAGTCCTCGCCCACCGGGCAGACATCCTGGCAGCGGCGGCAGCCGGTCACCGCGCCCGCTCCCCGGAGAATGCTCTGCCACAGATTGAAACTGTCTTCGGAGCGGATCATTTTCTTTTGGGTCTCTGTATCGGGGGCGTCCATCATCTCGCCCAGGAATTGGGTCAGGTGGTTAAAGCCGTGGGGATTCCGGTACGTATCGCAGCCGGGCCAGTCCCGGTCCCACTGGCCGATCACATCGCCGGGGCAAGCCGATAGACACCGGCCACATTCCGGACCTTTGCAGAGCGCATCCGACATCGGTGTGTCGGCCTCGACGGGGACAGAGCTTAGCACCGCGCTCAGCATGACTCGGGGCCCGAACTCCGGCGTCAGCAGTTGCAGATTAAGGCCGAGGGAGCCCAGCCCGGCCTCCACCGCCGCATGGTCGAGGGACAGGAGCGGCGAGAGGTGCTTTTCCGGATTTCCGTCATAGCGCCACGGGTCAACATGGGTCGGCGGCACGATCAGCGCCGGATAACCCTGGGTCTCCAGCCACAGGACCAGCTCCAGCGAGGTTTCCTCCAGCGCGGTGATGGCCAGTTCGTCATTGTAATATTTATGCCGTTCATCCCACTTGGTGATCCGGGTTGAGCCCAGATTGATCCGGCGGGCCAGGACGATCACCCGGCCGGCGTCATGATCGGTAATGTCGGACGGCCGGCGCGGATCGTCAGGGTAGGGGGGATGATCGTTCATCGCCTGGCCGTCGGCGATGCCCACCAGGTCTGCGCCCAATTCCTTGGCTTTGGCCTTGATATCGTCCGCCGTGATCGGTGATTGGAATACAGAAACCATTATTCGTCCTCCGCCGCCTCCAGCTCCCGTTCCCGTTCCTTCTGTTGGCGTTTAAACTCCTGAAGCTGGCGTGCGACGATGCCCTGATAGCCCTCGGGTCCGACCCAGCGGACATTCCAATCGCTAAGGCCCGTCACCTCGTCGCCGTTCTTGCGCGCCTCCTTGAAGGCCTTGGCCTTGGCGACTTTCTCCGGGGTTTTCTCCGGAATGACTTTCTGCGGCTCCGCCAGGAAGGCGTGGTAGTCGTTGCCGACGGGGCAGACCGCCAAGCACCTTGGGCAATCGCCGAAGGAGCCGACGACGCGGAGCAATCCCTGCCAGAAGCCGAACACGTCCCTGGCCTTGATCAATTCTTTCTTCTCGTTGGGGCTGGCGTCGACGAACTTGGCGAAGAATTGCGTGGCGGTCATGAAGCCGAACTCCTGCGCCTCCACGGCGCAATTGCGCTTGTCGATGCCGAAGTGCCGTACCGCGTCGGTGGGGCAGGAATAAAGGCAGCGTGCGCAGGATTCCCCGATGCACACCTGTTCGGTCATGGGCGCGTCGGGCACTAGCTCCAGCTCGGTCAGGATGCCCGTCAGGTACAGGCGCGGTCCGTATTCCGGGGTGAGGATGTTGACCTCCAACCCGAAGGTGCCGAGCCCGGCCTCGATCCCCAGGTGCCGGGTGCTCAGCCGCCCGTAACTGGCGGTCTTCAGGTTCCAGTCGGTCTCCTGGGCGGCGGTGACAAAGCTCGGATGGCCCGCGCGCTCCAGCCGGTCGGCGATCTTGTAGGCGATCCGGTCCATGCGGCGCAGCACCAGCATGTCCAGATATTGCACGGCGATATTGTGCTTGGCGCGGAAGCCGGCCACCGGGATGTGCTGGACGATGACGATGACGCTTTTGACGTGGTGGGAAATGCGGTCCGGAGTCTGTGGCCACTGCGGGTCGGGCGGGAAGGCGTTCAAGGTCTCTGCCGACGCGATGCCGACCAGATCGGCGCCCAGGTCCGTCGCCAGTTGTTTGATCTCCGCTGCGTTCATGCCTCACCGAATCCCTTTGAAACTCGGGATTTAGTTTAGGTTTAAAATAAGTGCCTGCAAGGGTTAATGGGGTTACTCCGCCGGTTCGCCCACCGGCAGGGCCATCGCGTAGGCCATGAGGCCGATGGTGAACAGGAACAGGGCGGCGGCGCTGAGCCCCAAACTCCATTGAATCCCGATCAGCCCGCCGGCGATGCCGACGGTGACCCCACTGAAGGATTTCATGCCGAGGGAAGAGACCGCGTAGAGGCCCAGGATTTTACCGCGGGCGTCCGCCGGCGTGTTCAACTGCACCAATGTCTGGGTCATGGAATTGAACGACAGATCGAGGAACCCGGCGACCAAGAGGAGCGCAAACGACAGGTAGTAGTTGCCGGAAATCGCAAAGCTGCCCATAGCGGCGCACCAGAAAAACACCAGGGTGAATGCGGTGCGGGGCCTGGCGGTTAGCAGGCTCCGGCTTTCCAGCACCACGCCGGCGATCAACGCGCCGGCCGCACTCGCGCCGAAGAGCGCCACATAGTGCATGGTGTTCTCGCTGAGCCCGGTGACGCCGGTGGGGACCAGTAGATCGGTGAATTCTGGCATCAGGGCCTGATGGGCATTGCCGACGAAGAACGACGCACCGCCGGCCAGCAGGGTCATGGACAGGATGATCCGGTGTTGGGCGGCGGCTTTCAACGCGGCGGCGATATCGCTCATCCCCCGCATGGCGGCGGGCCGGCGTTTTTTCTCTGGCGGGTAGAAGGCCGGGCCATAGGGTGCTTTCAAACACCAGATGATCAGCGGCACGTAGATGAACGCGTTCAGGATCAACGCCCAGGCGTGATCGAAAAACAGCAGCAACAAGCCGCCCATGGCCGGGCCCATCATCACGCCCAGCGTGCGCGAGGTGGCCATCAGCCGCACGCCGCTTTGCAGCCGGTCATTACCGACAATGTCGTGGATCAGCATCTGGCCCGCAGGCGCCCAGAACACGCCCGCCAGCCCGTGGATGATCAGCAACACGACCGCGTGCCAGACTTCCAGCGTGTCGGTAAGCAGGAAATAGCCCCAGCCCAGAGTGGCGATCATGAAAAGCACCATGCCCAAGATGATCACCTTGCGCGGATCGACCCGGTCTGCCAGCGCACCGGCATGGATGGAGAACAGCAGAAACGGCACCCAGTGGGAGATGACGGCGAAGCCCTGTAGCTCCTGGGATTTGAACTTATCCCACATGGCGTCATAGCTGACCACGTGCTCTACGCTATCGGCCATCATGGCCATAGCGCTGAGCAGGAAATACCAGAAAAAACCGCGATGCCGGAGCGCGGCGAAGGATTGCTTTTCCGGCGTACCGGATTGTGGGGCGGCTTGCGGGTTGGTCATGGACGGTGGTTATTCTTTTTATGCGTTGAGGCGCTAACAAGGTTGGCGGATCATAGGGCGTGGGACCGCCCCCGGAAAGGCGAAAGCATACGGGTTTTACGTCGCAACGCTATCCGGGTGTTGCGCTTAGCAAGTACTAGTGACGTTGCAGTCGTTGCCCCGCTGGGGAGGCTCCACCACGAACTGCGAGATCAGAAAATTGAGGGTCTTCTGCAGGACAGGATCGTTCAAGCTCGTCGGCCGCTTGAGGCTACCCCGGATTTCCGATAGGGGACCGTCCCCACAAGAAAGCACCATCATGTGCAGCCGTTCCACGGAGCTTGCCGGGAATTGATCCGCCGGTTGTGTGCAGAGGGAGTGGGAGTCCCAGCTTTGCGGTACGTCAAAGATCACCCGGACTTTGTAGGGGGTCTCCCGGGGCGGGAGGCCGGCCTTGAACCGGGTGCGAAGGTGCCCCCAGTTGCTGTCGAACTTCTCCAAGATGGGCGCGGTGACAGCCTCTTTGCTGCCGCCGGTAGGATTGCCCACGACCTCGACATAGGCGTCGCTGTCGGTGGCCGCGTACTCGAACACCGATAGGGCGTCTTCGTGGTGCAGCTCGGTCGATGTCGTAACGTTGCACCCGGCAAGCGCCAGGAGCGCGGCGAGACAGACGCTAAGCCGGAAATTCATCACCTTGTGTTTCATATCAACAATGTAATCCATTCCAGTTGGCAAACAATAACCACGCATAGGTTATTCCGGTAAATAAAAAGCGGGCCGAAGCCCGCTTTTCTGAAAACATTTACTACTAGTAGATCACGTGTGCTTCAGCATGGCATTGGGCACATAATTGGTTCGCCCGGCCGCCTTCATGCCGTCATTGTCGCTGTTCATCATGATCTCCCGGATTTTGATAAACAGCTTGCCTGCCTGGGTTTCCCCATAGAACCAATCGCCCAGTTCGACATCGGATCGGATGCCCGGCTTGGCCATGGCGGCTTGGTAATAGAAATGCCGCAGATCATCCGCCGCCAGTTTGAGCGCCCGGACGATGTTTTCACCATCGATAATGCTTTCCACCGATTGATCCGCCGCCCAAGACGTCAAAAAGTCGGCGATCTGATCGCGGTTGAGGTCCGTCATGCCGTCCAGCCGCCGGCCTTTCATGCTTTTGAGAGCCTCGTCATACCACGGTTCCAACAGGGCGACTTCCTGCTTGATGGCCTGAGCGGTTTTTTCCGCATCCGACAAGTCTGCCTCGGGTTTCGGGAAGTTGACCGGACAGGTCCAACCCTCCTGATCCTCAGCGGTACCGCCGGGCGCTTCGTCCGGGAAATCTTCCAGCAGCGGACCGTCTGTGCGTTCCAACAGTTTGAGTCCTTCCATCAGCACCCGGCGCTGGAAGTCCGGCTCGTTGGCCGCGCCGAAGGGCCGGCCGAGCTCGAACGGCACGAACAGGCCGCGCGGCGGTTTCATGACTTCGGTGTGCCGCCGGATCAGGCTGATGATCACGGTCGGAATGCCTTCTTGTTCGATAAAGTGTGCCAGCCCGCCCACGGCGCGCGTGCATTGGGGTCAGACCCCGGCGAGGACAACCCCGTTGACCCCGTCGGCGTTCAGCGCACCGGCCAGATCTTTGGCGGCTGCTTCCAGCACTTCCGGCGGCGTCGCGCCCATGAAGGCGTAGTGATAGTCGGCGACCGCGCCGATCTCGCCTTGCTCCGCCAATTCCCGCAGCCGTTCGATCGGGAATACCAGGTTCACGTCCTGGTAAAAGCCGGTGCGATCGAAGTTGGTGGAGACATGGGTCATGATCAGATCGTCCATGTCCGTGTCGCCGGGGATGATCCGGTATTCGCCGACTCCGGGAGAGAAGTGCTTGTCTTCCCGGCGATGCAGCCCGGCGGTGGTGATAATGGCGATCTTGCGGTCTTTCAGGGGCGGGCCGTCGGCGCAGGCAGTCGGACCGAAATCAGGCAGGTCCTGATTGACGATCATGTTGCGCGGGGCCTCCGGCATTTCATGCAGGTAAACCATGTTCTTCGCGTTTCCTTTGTTTGGGTTATGGGTTGGGGGGGATGATGCTGATTGGTTTCCGTGGTGGCAAGGGCAGGGTGGTCACGATATCGCCATTATCCCGTCGGCGACGGTACATCGACCTTCAAGCCTTTGAGATGGCGCTGTTGCACCGGGATGATCCGCCGGTCCGACATGTGGCGCAGCACGTCGTCGTCCGAGGTCATGCAGGCGGCATTGATCTTCAACAAGAGCTTGCCCATGACGGAGTCGCCGTAGAACCAGTTGGCCAAATCCGTGTCAGTTGGATTGCCGGGTTTTGCGGCGCCGGCTTCGAAATAGAACGCCTTGTGTTCATCGATGGCCAGCTTGAGGTTTTGAAACCGGGGCAGGTCATCGCGGAACAGCGGCGTGTCGAGGTCGCCGGCGAAGTTCAACAGATAGGCCGTTAACGTCGGCAGCGGCGTTTCCGAAATGCCCAGCGTCGTCTTGCCGTTTTTCTCCACCGCCAGATCGTACCAGGATTGCAGTTGCGCCATCTCCTGCGCCAATGCGCCGGCGATGTCGGTCTCGGCGTCTACGGCCTCTTCCCCGTCACCGAAGTTCACCGGACAGGTCCAGCCCTCCATGTCCTCGTCCGACAACTCGCTCTCTGGCGGCTCCTCGTCCAAATCCTCAAGGATCGGACCGTCGGTGCGTTCCAGCAGCGTCAATAAGGCTCTCAACACGCGGGTCTGGAACTCAGGCTCGTCCGGCGCGCCCAACGGCCGGCCCAGTTCAAACGGGCACCACAGTGCGCGGGGCGGACGGATCGCCTCCGTATGGGGGCGGACCAAACTGATATGGGTAGTGGCGATGCCTGCCGCTTCCAGGTAGTGGGCGAGCGCGCCGACGGCGCGCTTACAAGAAGGTCAGACCGGGCAGAGCAGAACCGCGTCGACCTTGTCCGCCTTCATGGTGGCGACAATCTCGCGGATGCTGGGCTCCATCTTCTCCGGTGGCGTCGCCCCCATGAAGGAATAATGGATATCGGCTACCGAGCCGATCTCGCCGGCGGCGGCCATTTCCTTCAACCGGTCCAGAGGAAGGGCGACATTGGCATCCCGCATGAAACCGGTGCGGTCGAAGTTGGTGGAGATATGGCTCATCACCAACTCTTCTTCGCGGATGTCCGATGGGATGATCCGGAAATCGCCGCTTTGTTCGGTGAACGGCCGGTCGCCCCGGCGATGCAGGCCGGCGGTAGAGATCAGCGCTACCCGGCGCTCAGCAAGTGGTGGCCCGCTGACCATTGGCGTCGCATCGAAGGACGGCATCTCCCTGGCGAAGTATTCCTGCTGGAAATCCTCCGGCCATTCGTCGATACGAACCATCAGCCGCGGCCACCCTCCCGGTCTTCGTTCCACCAGCAGGCGCGCATGAACGCCGCATAGTCGTCCGGGTCGATGGACGTGGATTTCTGGAACAGGTTCATCACCGGATGGTCTTCGATGTCGATTTCAAAGCTGTCGGTGAAGCGGTTCCAAAAATTAAAGAAGCCCGAGGTAAAGGCGATCTCGACGATTTGTTCCTCGCTGAAATGCTTTTGCAACTCGGCGAAGGCTTCATGGTGCTGAGGTTTTTTGCCGGGGCCGCCCTGATAGAGCTTCTCCGTCATTACTTCGGCCCAACGCATTGCCGCTTTTTCCGCGTCCGTGAACATTTCCGAGTTCAGGTAGTCGCCGCGAACGGCGTCGATCATGTCTTCTGAAAATCCTAACGCCCGACCGAGCGTTTCATTGTGGCCCGTTCAATAGGCGCAGCCGTTGAGGGTCGAGGTCTTGAGGATCACAAGACATTTGGTCTTCACCGCCAGGATGCCGGAAATGTCCTCTCGCAATCCGCAGACGATAAAGCTGAACAGGGACTGCATGATCTTCGGCGTGGCCGAACCGGCCCGGACAGCATTGGCGACCCGACCGAACATCTGTGTCGAATGGTCAAAGATGACCTTTGCTTCCGGGGAGGCGTCTTCATCCTGAATGATGGTGAGTAACGACATTGTGTTTTTCTCCTTCGTGGTAATGTCAATCGACGGCCGGCCAGATGCGGCGGCCCACGCTGGGGCTGCCCGGCGCGTGGATGGTGTATTTGACGATCTTGGAGGTCCAGACGGTGTCGTCCAGACCTAGAGCCTCGTGCTTGCCGAAGCCTTCGGCCCGCGCCTCCAGAGACGTGAACTCGTAAAGAATGGAATGCTTCACCCAGCCGGCGACGGAGACCAATTTTCGGGTGTTGATGCAGCCGGGCATCTTGGCCATGGCCGGAAAGCGATAGTTGGCGTACCAGGCGGCCAAGTCGAATTCGTCCTCGACCGACCGGGTGCGGAAGTTGCCCATTTGGATGGCCGGGCCCGGCGTCGCGCTTTGGGCGCGGGCATCAAATTCGGGACCGTTTACCCGCGCTTCTTCGGTAAAGACCACGGGTCGGGCGCCGATGCGCCTGCCGATCATCTCAGGCGCGCCGGGCTGTTCCAATTCCCACTCGTGAAAGGGAGGTTTGAAAAACAGGTGCGGGGAGCCCGCGCCGATCAATAGCAGATAGTCGGTGCCGTTGCCGATGTCTTCTTCAGGGCGCTGAAAGATGTCCTCGGTGACGTCGTGGTCTTCATAGAGCTTGGCGCCGCCGCCGGTGATTTCATAGTGGGCCGCCCAAGAAACCCCAGGCTGTTGCAGGACAAGGGGGAGGTGGGAGTTGTGCAGCCAATCCAGGTAGTCCTGCCGTCCGTCCTCGCGTAAATCGTACCAAACGGCGCGAATTCCTTGATCCATTTTGCTTAAACCTCCCTGTTATTCTCTTTTCATTATGACCGATGGAATTTCATATACAAGTCGTTTGACACGGTATAGGCAAAAACATAATATACTTACCTAAAAGTACCTATAAATTGGTAGCTTGATAAATGGGAGTGCGATAATGGATACGTTTTCCAATGACGGGCGTGCAGCCCCCACGTACGAGCCCGGACAATTTCCGTCTCGCCCGGCTCAAACGATAATTGGGCATCTGTCGAATAAGTGGAATGTTTTGGTAATTCGCCAGCTATCGCGGAAAACCATGCGCTATTCCGAACTTCGCCGGGACATTGGCGATATTTCACAAAAAATGCTGACCCAAACCCTCCGTCATCTGGAGAGGATTGGTCTGGTGGAACGCAAGGTTTATCCCGTGATCCCACCGAAGGTGGAGTATTCCTTGACCGAATTGGGTAGGTCTTGTGTGGTGGCGGTGGATGGGCTGTGCAATTGGGCCATCGAGAATATTGATCAGGTTGAGCAGGCGATCACCGACTACGACCGTCGCGACGACGAAGTAGAGTAAAGGAGCGCAAATCCGATGACGCGAATTACCATGTTGGAGCTGGAGGGCGCCAAAGGGGAGGTCAAGAACCTCTTCGACGCCGCGACGGTCATGTTGGGCCGGGTGCCCCATTCCTACCGGGTATTGGGCCGGGTCCCGCTGGTCGCCAAGTTCCTGATCCCGTTTAATGCGGTGATGCAGCGGGAAGGGGCCGGTAGCCGGCTGACCACCAAGCTGAAGGAAATGGTTGTTATCAAGACCAGCCACTTAAACGGGTGTCGATACTGATTCGCGCATAATACGTCGCTTGGTCAAGCGGCAGGCATTACAGACGAGCAGACGATTGAAATCGGCACCGGGGACTATCTCGAGTCCGATCTTTTCACCAATCGCGAGAAGATGGCCATCCTGTGGGCCGAACACATCACGCTGAACACTGCCAAAGAAGATAATGGCGTGTTCGAAAAGGTGCGGGAGGAGTTCACCGAGGAAGAGGTGATCGAACTCACGTTAATGAGTGGATATTTCAATTTTTTCAATAGGATAACTGACTCTCTTCAGATTCCAATAGAGGAAGAGAGTGAGGTTAACAAGATCAAACGGTCGGTCAATTTGGATCCGGAGAAGCTCCGCTCCTATATACAGACTATGCTGGAGAGCTGGCCGTCTGACATTCCCGGACCGAAGCCCGACTAATCCCCAAAAATTTGCATTTGCAATAAACTAGGGGTTTCCCTAAATCGCTCTGTCATATACAGCCTTGGCGACAGGGGGCGTGGTTTCGGGTTGTTGATACAACCATTTACAACCCAGACATTACTTTGAAATTCTATTGATACACACCTGTGGTTTTATGCAAGAACCGGGACAGCGCGTTTCGGTCCTGGGAGAATGTTTTTTAGGATTTTAGTCATGAAAAGAATTTTCATTATTTTGATCGTCGGCCTGATGGCGCTGCCGATGACCTTCACGGAGACGGCGGCGGAAATGGAGACCGCGTCTGCGGAAAAAATTCAGTTGGTCGTGTTGGAGCCACCGGCTTCTTTTTCCGACATCGCCAGCCAGATGGGTTACCATGTGGGACTGCCGGTTGTGCTGAAGGAACTCGACATGACGGCCATTAAGGTGTCGCTGCCCGATGGTGTCACCAAAGATGCCGCCGTTAAGGCGTTGGAAGCGCGCTTCCCCGATTTGATGGTGGCAGACAGCGAAATCTAACGTCGGCTTCCATTCGCGTAAGAACAGGCCCGGCCATCGGGCTTTTTTTATGCCGGGACTTGATTTCGACAGCGTGCTGTTTAAATAACCCCCAACAATTTTTCAGGGGTAGTTCTGCCATGAATGACAGCACGACAACGACCAAATCATCGGCCTCCGATACTGCAAAATCCGCATCGACGGAGACTAAAAGCTCGTCCGAATCGGCGGTAACGACATCCGAGTCCTCGACCAAGAAAAGCAGTGGCGGTGGATCGCGGCCAATCAGTTATTTCTCCAGCGTTTCCACGGATGAATACCGGTCCGGATGGCAGGAAATCTTCGGCAAGAAAAACAAACCTGCCCGCCGCAAGGCCAATGGCGGCAAGCGGACGAAGTCATCACCTTCCGTTTCGCTTCCTGTCGTGGTCCAACTGGAAGACGAGGATATGACCTTTGAACTGAAGTCGCTCCTAAAGGATGCGCTGAAGAAAAAGGCGCGGAAAGAAAAGCTCAGCCTGGGGCGGGCCTTGTCCAAATCCAATGTGCGCCTAAGCATAAACTGCGAAATTTCTGACTAGGGTCCGAACCCTAGTCTAAGAGGTCGGGGGGGGCGCCCAGCCAGACAAGGGCGTCCGCGACATTCACAAATCCCTTGCGTGTAACTTCTTCGGGCCTTTGGTCCAGTACGCGACTGGCCTGTTGTGTGCGGGCGAAGTCCAATTGAGACTTGGCCAATAACGCAATTTTACAGGGGGCGATTCTATCGTGGTATTCGTTCATCCGGGCGGTGGCGGTAGTGGAGAGGCGGGAAAAATCCCAGTTGTCGCCGATTTCGACCGCTGAGTAATCCCGTAGAATATTGTATCCTCGAACGAAATCCTTGTGGGCAAACAGTTCCTGGAATCCGGTGTACACGTCCTCGATATCGAATGGGAGCACGTGTTTAAAGTGCACCAACCTGTGCTCGGGATAGATCGTTATTTGATAATACATTGGGGCCGGACATACTATAGATAGCGCATACGCGCTTATGTGTGCTCCGTTATGCACAAGACGGTTTTAATGCGCAAGCATCAATTGCGATATTCAGAGGGTAATTTTAACCGGGAGTGGTCTTTGCGCTATGCCCGTTGGTCATCGCGGCGTTGCCCCGTGATCCTAGGGTCCGGATCCTAGTTTCCGGCCACCGCCACATTGCTTTATTTTTTGAATAATTTGTTGATCCAATTGTACAGATGGCGCAATAGAGAGCCATGTGGGGAAGCATCGGCAGCGATAGTAAAATGAGCCTTGAAGACGATCTTATCGGCCCGCTGGAACAGGCAGCCGGCAATCAATTGCTGGCGACGCTGGTTCTGATTGTGGTGATTGTTAGCACCCGGATCGTTCTACAACGGTTGATCAACAAGAAGTTCGAGGATCAGGCTGCACAGCGTCGCCGGGTCATGGCGAACACCCGCAACGGTCTCTTGCTGATCCTGATATTCGGCATGATCTTTATCTGGGCGCCGGCATTGCGCTCGTTCGCCCTGTCTCTGACGGCCTTCGCCGTCGCCTTCATCATCGCCACCAAGGAACTGATCTTGTGCATAAGCGGTTCCATCGTCGTGGCGTCCAGCAGCGCACTTCGTGTCGGAAGTTGGGTCGAGATCGGAGAGACGCGTGGCGAAGTCACCGATCAGACCCTTTTAACGACGACCTTGCAGGAATTAGGAAGTGGGCCGAATGCCTATGAATTTACCGGTAAGGCCATCGTTATCCCCAACAGCCAGTTCCTCACCACTCCGGTGAAAAATGAGCGGTTTTACAAACGATATGTTCTGCACAATTTCAGTCTGACCATGGAGGCGGACAGCAACCCGCAGCCTGTTGCGGATGCTATGCTCGCCTCTGTCGGCGCGGGGCTGGCCCCTTACAAGGATGCTGCCGGGCGCTATCATGAACATATCGAAGAGCGGGCGGGCATTGAAATCCCGGAACCCGAGCCGTCGGCAAGAGTCTCCAGCACCAATGACGGTCGGATCAAGATCACAGTGTCTTGTTTGCTGCCAACTGATGTCGCCATGGAAATTGAACAATCGGCGCTACTGGCCGGGCTCAAATTGGTGATAGATGCCGGGCAACAGCGGGAAGAAAATAGGCGCCGGTAAAGAATAGGTGAGGCTGCCGCCTCGGCCCTTGAACGCCTTCCCAATTTTGGAAGACTAGTCCAAACAAGTCTTTATCGATAGGAGTGCTCATGAAGCGCCTGTGCCTAGCCCTTTTATTTGGCCTGTTCGCCGTGCCGGCTCTCGCCGGGGAAGTGACCGTTGTCGACGCCAAGGCGCGGGCGAGCGGTAAGGATACCTTCTATTTCACAGTCACGCTCCGCCACGGTGATACGGGCTGGAAGCATTATGCGGATAATTGGGAGGTGCTGGGGCCGGATGGCAAATTGCTGGGCCGGCGGGTGCTGCTGCACCCTCATGAAAATGAACAGCCGTTCACCCGGTCATTGAGTGGAGTGAAAATCCCGGCGGGGATCAAGCAAGTCACTATCCGCGGCCACGACAAGGTGCATAAATACGGCGGCAAGGAGCTTGTGATTAATTTGCCCGGCCGCTAGGCCGATTTATCCCGCAGCTCGGCAAATTTGGGCCGTTTGTCGCCGCATCGGCGGCCCACAGCGTTTGATCAACGCTTAATTAAATTTTTTATTTCAATAGGTTAGAAGAATATCGCGCCTGATGACATTCAATCTGCATGGTTATTTGCGTCGTGAAAACAAGAAATGTGAGCAGAATGCCATGTCGTATATCAGGATTACTGGGGAATTTTCGGCGCTATTGGGTATCTTCGCCGTCGGTTACGCCATGCTGTTAATTAGCTAATGGTCCCATCCTCCGAATGACAAAGACATAGATCGCGGCCGGGACAATTCCGGCCACGGTGACGCCTATGGCCAGTGGCAGGATCGTCGTGCCGTCTGAAAATACGCCCACCACGACGGCCATTGTTGCGCCGGCGGTTTGGCGGGTGACGCCCAACACGGTTGAGGCCAGCCCGGCCATCCTGGGAAACGGGGTTAGTGCGCCCGCCGTCGCCTGGGAGTTGGTGATGGAATCGCAAAGCTTGAAAAGGGCTAGGGGTAGAACCAGCGCAACGACATAGTGAAGCACCATATCGGTGAGCACGAAGATCAGCAGGAGAACGCCGAATAGGGTCGCGAAGGCCGCACTCCAGGCCAATAGCCGGTCAATGCCCATCCGCTCTCCCACGCGCGCGCCGATGATATTGCCGGAGATGCTGCCGACCATCATGATCGCAAATATAAGGGCGAAGCCGTTCCGCCCTTGATCCAGAAGGTTGATCACGATTTCGGGGCCAGCCGACAGGAAGGCCAGCAACCCGGTCCCCGAAAAGGCAGAACATAGCGTGTAAGCCACGAACCGCCGGTTGCTGAGGATGATGCGGCTATTGATCATCAAATCGACGGGATGCACCGCGCGGTGGTTCTTTTCCGCCAGGGTTTCCTTGAAAAAGAAGGCGACGATCAACAGCACCATCACGCCGAAGAGCGTGATGTAGACGAACACCGCCTGCCAGGCGAAATATTCAATCAGAATGCTGCCGATCAGCGGGCCCACCATGGGCATGATGGACGCCACGGCCATCATATAGTTCAACAGCTTGGCTGCCTGTTCCCGTTCGTACTTGTCGCGGACGATGGCCATGGCCAGGATGCGCCCACAGGCGGCGCCCATCCCCTGGAGAAATCGCCAGGCGGTCAGCTCTCCGATGCTGGTGGCAAACGCCGAAGCAATCGCGCCCACCACGAAAATAGTCAGACCGAAAATCAGCATCGGTTTACGACCGAACCGGTCCGAACCCGGCCCGTAGATCATCTGACCCAATGCCGTGCCAAACGTGTAGACTCCAATGGTGATGCCGACAGTACCGGGATCGACGGCCATGTCCTTGGCGATTTCCGGCATGGCCGGCAGGAAGGCGTCGATGGCAACCGGGTTCATTGCCGCTAGGCATGCGATCAGAAAGATCAGGAGCCCGTAACTCATGTGCTGCGCCGCCGGTGACGCAGATAGATGATGAGCGAGAGAGCGGCGCCGGCGCCCGAGACGGCGACGGCGATGGCCATCGGACGCGCCGTTCCATCAACAAAGATCGCAAGTAAGGCAGAGACAACCGCGCCCAAGGTGAACTGCAGAAACCCCAATAGGGAAGAGGCCGCGCCGGCGTTACGTCCGAACGGCGACATGGCCCCGGCGACGGCCTGCGCATAGATCAACGCAAAGCCCATCAGGTAGATGGTCATTGGCGCAAACACGGTCCACGGATTGGTGGACTGTTGCAGCGCGAAGTAGAGCATGGCCAAGCCGCCGGCGAGTTGTATCACTGCGCCCGCCGTCATCAGGGGTACGAGACCGGTGCGTTCTACGGTGCGGCTGCAGTAGATGTTGGTCAACAGGAGCACCAGCACCGCGCCGGAGAAGAAATAGGAATAGGTCTGCGGCGAAATATCGAACACGGTTTTGGAGACGCCAGCCGATGCTGTCAGGAACGCCGTAAACCCGCTGACCGCAAAACCGCCGCAAAACATGTTGTAGAGAAAGTCCTTGTTCTTGACGATCCGCGCAAAATTGACCGCCATGGAGAAGGGGTTAATAGCGCGGGGGTCTTTCTCTGGCAGGGTTTCTTTGAAGAAAAACAGCACCGCCAGGATCAGAATCCCAGCATAACCCGCCATGATATAGAATATCCACCGCCAACTATGATTTTCCGCTACATAGCCGCCGATCAGCGGCATGAAGACGGAACTTGATATGCTAACGATAAAGATGAGCGAGACCAGCCGGCCCAATTGCTCTTTCTCGTATTGATCCCGGGCGGCGGCGTTGCCGAGGATACGTCCCGCCGCGGCTACAAGGCCTTGAATAAACCGCCAGAAAATCAGGGGGCCCAAGGAATCGGCCAAGGCCACACCAATGGCGGAGATCAAGAACAAGGTGAACGAGATCAAGGCCACGGGCTTTCGGCCGAACCGGTCGGAAAGGGGACCGTAAATGATTTGACCCAAGGCTGTGCCCAGGAATATAGCGGTGAGGCTCAGTTCCACATGGCCGATGCCGATACCCAGTTCCGTGGCGATGGCCGGTATCGCCGGCACAAAGACATCGATCGACATCGGGCCCGCCATGGCCAATCCGCCCAGCAGGCAGGCGACCAATAGATACGGCTGACGGACGGTTCCGCTCACGGAACCGGCGCTTCTTCACGCAACGGCGCGGTCCGCACCAGGGTCAGATAAGCGATGAAGCCCAGAACCGAGCACGTCGATAAGGCCAGCACCATTGGCATCTGTGTGCCGTTCTCGAACACGCCCAGGGTAAAGGTGATGACGGCGGCAAAACCTTGCTGGAGAAACCCCAAAAGGGATGCCGCGCGTCCGGCCATATGTGGGAAGTTCGATAGCGCGCCGGCGGTCATTGGCGACATAAAGAAGGCAAAGCCAATCATGAAAACGCCGGTGGGGATCAGGATCGTTTCTCGTGTTGCAATATCGAAAATCGCAAAACCGAATAACGAGACACCGCCGATCGTGCAGAGGCTCCCCGACAATAGGAGGATTTTCTTGATGCCCATCGCCCTTAGTAACTTGCCGGCGAACAAGGCGGCGATGAAGTGGGCCAACATTATGGCCGAAAACTGGAACCCGAACACCGTCGGCGTCTCGCCCATGAAGCCGACCATGACCGGGGCCAGACCGGCCAGGACGGCAAAAAGCGCACCGTAGTTGCCCATGCCGCACAGCAGGAAGGCGACGAAAGTGCGGTCCCGGATGATTTCTGCGAAACTTATCGCCAGGACGCTGGGCGTCATGGCGCGGTGGTCTTTTTCGGACAGACTTTCCTTCAGGAAGGCGATGAGAGCTAATAGAACAATGCCGCTGACGCAGGTCATAAAGATAAAGACCGACCGCCATCCGAAGGTCTCCGTGAGGTAGCCGCCGATGATCGGCCCGAAAAGGGGCATCGCTGCCAGGGTCATGTAGAGATAGGCGTACATCCTCGCGCCGTCATGGACGTTAAACAGGTCCCTCACCACGGCGCGGAGGATGATCATCGTCGAGGCAATGGCGGAACCCTGCAGGAACCGGAGGACGAAGAGAGGTTCGATGCTGGTGATGAAGATAGAGCCCGCGGCGGCGCACACATAAAGCCCCATGCCGAACAGGATTATCGGCCGCCGGCCGAAGCGATCGGAAAGGGGGCCATAGATGATCTGTCCGGTGGCGTTGCCGATCTGAATCATGGACAAGGTGATCAAGACGGAGCCCATATCCGCATTGACGCCCGTGGCTAAATCGCCCATGGCCGGCAGGAAAGAATCGAGCGCCAGCGGGCCCATAATGGTCAGGCCGCTCAGGACGAAAAAAGTCCGCCAAAAGAATGCGCTATCAGACATCTAGACCGAGTTTTAGGTTAGGAAACGGGCCGAATGGGGCCGATCAGAACTACTCTCTCGCGGGCATGGATGCAAACCCGGAAAACGCAGGGCCGCTATCGTCCGGGGGCTAGACTATTGTGGATTTGGCGCAATTTTATCCGGTAGTCTTCCGGCAATCCCCAATACTCCGCGCCGAAGATCATTTGCCCCAGATAGGCGCGACTGGGGGGAGGTGCGCTTTCAATCACGCCGAAATAGGTGTCGGTGAAACAGGTCGCACCTTCAGGTGTCAGAACGGTCAATGGCCCCCGATCATAGCGGTTGACGCGCTGGTCGGGTCCGCGAAACCCTTCCGCTGCGTCCAGGGTAGCAATATCGCGCGGGTGAAGCATTCGGTAGACGATGCCCCAAACGTCGTCATTCTTGGTCTCGTCCATATCATTCGGGACGATGTTGGCCACCCCGCAACGACGGCGTTTTGATCGCAACGTAAAGTCGAGGCGGTACCCTTCGGCTCTGGCGATGGTCACAAACCGCGCGCGCGGGCATCGGCGGCGGAACTGCCGGGGATCCATATTGGAGCCATAGGCGAAATAGAGCATGCGATGGGCGGTTACGCCGATCCCCACACGTCTTCGGCCACCTCGACGATGCGGGCCAGTTTTGCTTTCTCCACATCCACCGTGACCGGGTTGCCGGCGACGGTGCTGGCGAACCCGCATTGGGGGCTCAGGCAGAGCTGATCCAGGTCGATAAATTGTGCGGCGTCATCGATGCGGCGCTTGAGATCATCGGCGGATTCCATTTCCGGCGTTTTGCTGGAGACGATGCCGAGCACCACGATTTTATCCTTTGGGACATACTTCAGCGGCTCAAAATCGCCTGAACGCGGCGAGTCGTACTCCAGGAAGAACGCATCCACGTCCATATCGTTGAAGAACTTTTCGGCGAAAGTCTCGTACCCGCCTTCCGACAGGAACCGGCCTTTATAATTGCCACGGCACATATGCACAGCGGCCGTGACCGACGCCGGCCGGTCCCGCAGGCAGTCATTGAACAGATCGATATAGTCGATCATCAGCTGATCCGGATCGATGCCCTGGGCGCGGACTTTGTCCTGCACCTTGGGATCGCACAGCATGGGCACCGGCACATCGTCCAGCTGGACATAGGTGCAGCCGGCGTCCGCCAAAGCCTTGATCTCTTCGCGGAATACGGCTGCCAGGTCGGTGAAATACGATGCGGTGTCCGGATAGGCATCGGTTTGGATCGTTTCGTTCATGCGGAACAAGTGCATTGTCGGCGGCGAGACGATGGTGGTTTTTGGCGTCTGTTTGGTGCGGTCCTTAAGATAAGCGAACTCGTCGCCCGCGATGGATTGGCTACGGCCGACCTTGCCGGTGACAATGGGTGCGGTGAAGTTGTTTTCGTTGCGGTCATCGTCGGTGAAGGTGAAAAGGGATTGGCTGATATCCAAACCATCTACCCGCTCCACGAAGGTTGACCAATATGAGGCGCGGCGGAATTCCCCGTCGGTAACTGACTTCAGCCCCACGTCTTCCTGCAGCTTGATCACCTCGTCGATGGCGGTGTCCTGAATGGCGGTGAATTCCGCCTGGTCGATCTCCCCGGTATGGAGTTTCTTAAAACCGTCGGTAATCGTCTTGGGGCGCAAAAGGCTGCCCACATGATCGGCCCGGAAAGGGGGTTTGCTGCGTTCCGCCATGGTTCTGATCCTGCTCGCTTGTTGTCTTGTCTGGTTTCGGTTTCTACAATTTGGCCGGATGAGTCAAACAGAACCCGGACGGACTTGGAGCCGGGGAGCAGGGGAGCAATTATGACCGAATTCCGCGCCGATCAGACCCGCGTCAAATGGCTGGAGACACTGGATAAGTTCAAACACGATCCGGACGCGCCGGGCTCCGCCGAGATTTGGTCGCCGGCTCTGGAAACGTTGAGTCGGGACGAGCTGATTTCCGTCCAAAACGAGAAGCTCGCCGCCGTTACGCCCTTCCTTTACGAAAATAGCGAGTTCTACCGGAAACGTTTCGACAAACTGGGGCTGGCGCCGACGGATATTCAAACCGTTGATGATCTCTCCAAATGGCCGGTGATCGACAAGTCCGAGATGATGGCGGATGTGGAAGCCGATCCACCCTATGGAAGCTACACCACCCATGGTGATGATCTGTGGGCAGAGCGCGGCTGGATGATCTTTTCCTCGTCGGGGTCCACCGGCACGCCGCGGGTGTTTCGATATTCACAGATCGACCGGGAGCTATGGGCCTGGGCCAATGCGCGGGCCATGCATTCCTTCGGCATCCGTCCCGATGATTGTGTGCTGATCTGTTCCGGTTATGGGCCTCACGTGTTCGCCTGGGGGGTGCAGTTCGGCCTCGCCAAGATGAACGTGGCAACCATCCCAGGGGGCGGTATGACCGGGGAAATGCGCGCCCGCATGGTGGAGCGGTTTAAACCGACGGTGATCGTCGGCACGACGTCGTACGCCCTGCATCTGGGCCGGGTGATGGAAGATATCGGCCTGGATCCAGCCGCCAGCAGTGTCCGGATGATGCTGGTCGGGGGCGAGCCCGGCACCGGCATCATGAACACCCGCAACCGGCTGGAAAGCTTGTGGGACGCCAAGATGGTAGAGTTCTACGGCTGTACCGAGGCCTCGCCACATTGCGGCGGCTATTCCTGCTCTCACACGATCACCGATGACGGCGAAGTGGCCACCCATCTGATGGAAGACATCCAGATTTGGGAGCTAGTGGATGCGGACTCCAAGAAGATCGTGGAAGAGGGGGAGCGTGGCCTGACAGTCTGTACTTGCCTGAATTCGGAAAGCTCGCCGCAACTCAGGTTTCTGGTTGGCGATTACACGACCTATACGACGGAGAAATGCGGCTGCGGCCGGACCCATGTCCGCGCGCTGGGGTCCTTCTCTGGCCGGGCGGATGATTTGTTGAACCTCAGGGGCATTAAAATGTATCCGGACCAGATTGAAGAGGCCGTGCGCGCCGTGCCCGGCGTCGGCGATGAATACGAGATCGTGCTCACCACCAACAAAGATGGGCTCGATATCATGACCGTCCAGGTAGAACACACCGACGATGTCAGCGAACAGGTGGCCAGCGAAATTCGATCACGTTGTGAAATCCGCGCGGACGTGCACATCCTCTCGCCCGGCACTTTGCCGAAGACCGAGTTCAAGGCGAAACGGGTGCGGGACGAGCGGGGGTAAATAAAATGGGTCCACGGGTCACGGTTTCGCCGGCCCGTGGATGACTAGATTTTGAGGCGTTCTTTCATAGTCATGCGCGGACCAGGAGCCTGTGCCCGGACTTGTTCCGGGTATGATCCGCGTACCCACGTTTTTCCACCCCCTCCCGCGTCGTCCGGGTGACCCGAACTCCGCCCCCTTCCTCATTAAGGGGGAGGGGATTGCTTATTCGGGGACATGAAAAAAGGGCCGCTTGGAGCGGCCCTTTTCCCTATCCGGCTCTAAAATAGAGGCCGGTAATCTCTCGGTCTTTTCAAGAAGAGTAGTACATCTTGAATTCGACCGGGTGCGTGGTGTGCTCCAGCGCGTAGACCTCTTCCATCTTCAGGTCGATGTAGCCGTCGATCAGGTCGTCGGTCATGACATCGCCGGCTTTCAGGAAGTCACGGTCTTCGCTTAGGCTGTCCAGCGCCTCACGCAGGGAGCCGCAGACGGTCGGCACGCCCTGCAGCTCTTCCGGCGGCAGGTCATACAGATCCTTGTCCATGGCGTCGCCCGGATCGATCTTGTTCTGGATACCGTCCAGCCCGGCCATCAGCATCGCGGTGAACGCGAGATACGGGTTTGCCGTTGCGTCCGGGAACCGGATTTCCACCCGCTTACCGTTGGGGCTGGTGGAATACGGAATTCGGCAGGACGCGGAACGGTTCCGGGCTGAATAGGCCAGCAACACCGGCGCCTCAAAGCCTGGGATCAGCCGCTTGTAGCTGTTGGTTGAGGGGTTGGAGAAAGCGTTGATGGCCTTGGCGTGCTTGATGATGCCGCCGATGTAGTTCAACGCCGTTTCCGACAGATCGGCATAGCCCGAACCGGCGAAGGTCGGCTTGCCGTCTTTCCACACCGATTGGTGAGTGTGCATGCCGGTGCCGTTGTCGCCGACGATCGGTTTCGGCATGAATGTCGCCGTCTTGCCAAAGATGTGGGCGACCATGTGCACGCAGTATTTATAGATCTGCACATTGTCGGCGCCGCGCACCAGGGTATCGAACTTGATGCCCAGTTCATGTTGGGACGGTGCGACCTCGTGGTGGTGTTTTTCCATCTCCACGCCCATTGCTTCGATGGTTGTGACCATCTCGGAGCGGACATCTTGCAGGGAATCCACCGGCGGGACAGGGAAGTAGCCGCCCTTAACGCCGGGGCGGTGACCGATGTTGCCGTCGGCGAACTCTGTACCGGAATTATAAGGGCCTTCCTCGCTATCGACTTTGTAGAATGTGTGATCCATGGAGACGTCGTAGTGGACGTCATCAAATACGAAGAATTCGGGTTCCGGACCGAAGTAGGCGGTGTCGCCGATGCCGGTGCTCTTCAGATACGCTTCGGCGCGCTTGGCCGTGGACCGGGGATCCCGAGAATAGCCTTCGCCGGTGATCGGATCGCGTACATCGCAGTACAAGATCATGGTCGACTGGGCCGTGAACGGGTCCATGGTCGCGGTGGTCGGATCGGGGATCAGCGCCATGTCGGATTCGTTAATGGCCTTCCAGCCGGCGATGGAGGAGCCGTCGAAAAAGATGCCATCGTTAAAGGCGTCGTCATCGATGGTCTTGGAGAGTTGCGTCAGGTGTTGCCATTTGCCCCGAGGGTCCGTGAAGCGCAGGTCAACATGTTGGACATCGTTGTCCTTGACCGCTTTCTGGACGTCGTCAGGGGTTTTGCAATTCAACGACATGATATGCTTCCTTTCTTTGGTGTATTGGCTGAATTTCGATTAGCCGGATGGGGATATGTAGAGACTTAAATCGCTTCGGCGCCCCGCTCTCCAGTGCGGATGCGGATCGCTTCGTCGATTGTTGAAATGAAGATTTTGCCGTCGCCGATGCGCCCGGTATAGGCGGCCTTTTGAATGGCCTCGACGGCGGTGTCTAGCTGGGAATCGTCCAGCACCAATTCAATTTTTACCTTCGGCAGAAAGTCGACGACATATTCCGCGCCTCGGTAAAGTTCGGTATGGCCTTTTTGACGGCCGAAACCCTTCGCCTCGACGACGGTGATGCCCTGCAGGCCGATATCCTGCAGCGCTTCTTTAATCTCGTCGAGTTTGAACGGCTTGATGATCGCTTCAACTTTTTTCATGGGATTGTGTTCCCGATCGTCTAAATGGTTGTTGCAACAGCCGGGCGGACAAACCAGCGCATCCGAGGTGTTCGGATCCGCTGTTCCTCCGTCTGGCCATCCTTCCTATCGCAGGAGTCATGCCAAACTGGAGGAATTAGAAAATATAATGATTGCAGTGGGTTATAGGTGTGGCGTCGAGAGGAGAGCGGTGTGGTCTATTTCAATATGCACATCATTTAGGCATTTGCCTAATTATTGGGAGGAAATTGGCTTCATGACCTTCCCACTGACAAACCGCGTCGTCACCGACCTGCGAAGCAGTTGTCGAGGAACCATTCAGCTCATGCCGATGAAGCCCCGAGACTTGGCCCCAACTGACATTGGTTGGATACGCGGAATAAATCCGCGTACAAGACTCGGGGGCGACGCGAAAGATAAACGGCCTCAACCCGGCGGCTATCCGCACCGGCAGCTCTGCAAGTCAGCCTATCTTGGCCGGACAGGAAAAAGCCCTCACTCGTAAAAACTCTCGTGGATGAGCCGGTAGACGTCGTCCACGTCGCGGATGCCTTCGAATCCGACCCGCTTGCGGTGAATGCCCTTAAGGTAAATCGGTGTTTCATCCCGGAAGTACAAAGACGCCGTGCCGTCTCTGGATTTTTCCACGTTCAGTCCGCCGATGGCGTAGGGCGGATAGACAAAGAGCTTTTCGTTGGGCCAGCCCTTAGCGATTATCAGGCGCTGATCGGTCAGGACATAGTCCGTCGCGGCGCCTTCATATCGGCCCCAGATCACGCTGGTCGCGGCAATCAGGCCCATGAACAGTATAAAGCCCGTGGAAACCAAAACCACCGCCCCATCCCGGCTGAAGAGATTGATGGTTTCTTCATCGGGACGGGACAATACCTCGTCAAAGCCTAACACGATCACAGCGACGACAAGAATGCCGATGATGGAGGTTTTGACATATCTCTGGCGAATATAGGCCTTAATCTCGGGCTTGCCGCGCCAGAGCACTTTTTCATCTTCGGCGATGCCTAGGTCCGCCTCGGTCGGTGTCATGTTGGTCATAGCGGGTATCTAGCGCACTTTTCATCTACATGACAGACAAGAGAGCCCTCCTCGTTGTGGGCGGAGGATCGTTTCTCATGAAGGCGTGAAAATATTCGTCCAGAATATTTTTGGGAAAGAGAGGTTTTGCGGCGGGGATAGGCGGTTTGATATGATGCTTGCTGGTTTACACTTTCGGGGGCGTTTCCGTGAAAGACTTTAATCCAATTCTGTCGGAATACGGCACGACAATTTTTACGGTGATGTCGGCGCTTGCCAACGAGCATCAGGCGATCAATCTGGGCCAGGGCTTCCCGGATACGGACGGCCCGGATGACATTCTGGCCGCCGCCGCAGACGCGACCAATAGCGGGCCCAACCAGTACCCGCCGATGATGGGCATCCCGGAATTGCGCCAGGCCACGGCCGCCCACAACAATCATTTCTATGACCTGGATATCGACTGGCAAACCGAGACCATCGTCACCTCCGGCGCAACGGAGGCTTTGTCAGCGGCGCTGTTCGGCCTGATCGAGCCGGGCGACGAGGCCGTGATGATTGAGCCGCTATATGACAGCTATCTGCCCATTTTGCGCCGCGCCGGCGGTATTCCGAAACTTGTCCGGGTCGAACCGCCGAATTGGGAACTGCCCTATGAGGCGCTGGAAGCGGCGTTTTCCTACAAGACCAAGCTGATTTTGATCAACACGCCGATGAACCCGTCGGCCAAGGTGTTCAGCCGGGACGAACTGGACTTCATCGCCAAACTAGTCATCAAGCACGACGCCTACGCAATTTGCGACGAGGTCTACGAGCATCTGGTCTACGACGGGCGCGACCATATTCCCTTGATGAGCCTGCCGGGCATGCGGGAGCGCTGCATCCGCATCAGCTCCGCCGGCAAGACGTTTTCCATGACCGGCTGGAAAGTCGGCTATTCCGTGGGCCCGGCGCCGCTGATCACGGCGGCGGCTAAGGCGCACCAGTTCTTGACCTTCACCACGCCACCCAATCTGCAGCGCGCCGTGGCGTACGGGCTGGGTAAGGACGAAAGCTATTTCCGGGGCTTAGGCGCGGACATGCAAGCCAAGCGGGATCGGCTGGCACAGGGGTTGGCGGACATCGGTTTCGGGGTGATGGATAGCCAGGGGACGTACTTCCTCACCACCGACTTCCGGCCGTTGGGTTTCAATGGCAACGATGAAGACTTCTGCCGGCACATCACCACCGAGGCTGGCGTGGCTGCCGTGCCATTTAGCGCTTTTTACCAAGATGGCGATGTGAACCACTATGCGCGGTTCTGCTACTGCAAACAGGACTCATTGCTGGATGCGGCCTTGGAGAAACTCCGCGCGCATTTTGCGTGAGGGGTTAGGTCTCCAGCCTCTATCACGTGTCACCCCCGAGACTTGGCCCCAACTGACGTTGGTTCCAACTCGGGGGCGACGCACCAGATAAACAGCGGCGAGCGACGCCCCTAAACCACCCGCCAGACGATGAGTGAGTAGGCCTCCTGGAAGGTAGAGCCGAAGCCGGTGCGGTGGGCCTTTATAATCTCGACCCGGCCCTCGGTTTCCAGTTCACTTAATTTATCATAAAATCCAGATAAATAATTACGTTTGTTATGATAATTAAGAGCGTTCAGATCAAATTTTAGGCTCGTATCATAGAGTTCGGCAATAGGCTCCAGGTGCACGCAGATGTCGGGCCGGGCGGCGCGGATAGCGCTTAGCAGAAGCCCGTGATCAGCGCCGATTTGTTCCAGCGCGTGTAGGGTCAGGATACCGGTGCCGGGCCCCGATTCCACCAAGTCCCAGCCCTCCATGGTGAGTAGGTTGAGATTGACGCCGGCGATATGGGTGCCGAGGGAGGCGTTGATCTCGTGGATAAGCGCCTGAGACGGTTCCGCCCAGTCGCACCCCGTAAGCCGCTTGTCCGGAAAATGGTGGGCGAGGGCGAAGAGGTTCCCCCCGGTGCCGCACCCCAATTCCGCAATATGGCTTACATCCGAAAGGTATTTCTCGAAGATGACGGCCTTGAAGACGGCGTAGAGGTGCTGCTCGAAATCCGGGGTGGCGGCACGGATATAGCGTCCGCGATAGCGGAACGTGTCGTGGTGGAAATATTGAGGGGTCAGGGTCGCCATGGAGACGCCGTCCCGGCGCACGCCCTCCAACACCTCGCCCCAGCCTTTTTGCCAACGGGGCAGGGCGTCGTGACCGGCGGCGGAGATGGTTTCGTCAGTCAATATCTCGTCAATCCGGTCTTGCAGCGCGGCGGTTTCTTCGGCCGTCAGGTCGCGGTAATCAAGTCCATCCAGGTCTTCCGGATCCACCACGGCCTCGACATCGGCGTCAGGCAGGTTCAGCATCACCGCCACCTCGGCCATGCTGATGGATTGATCGAACGGCGTTTCAGTCATCTAAAGCTTTGATCTCGAACGGCGCTGCGTACTCGTTGCTGGTCGCCACATCCTCGCCCTCGAACGGCGCGAGGGGGGCTTCGGTGGTGAGGATACGGCCGTTGCCGATATCCGCCCAGGCGTCATAGTCTAGATAGTTCCGGTTGCGAGTGCCGGGCGCCGGTGCATCGCTCTCCAGGCTTTGCGCGGTTAGGAAGCGAAAGTCGATGGAAAGCCGCAGACCTTGGGCGTTTTTCTGGGTTGCGTGGATCAGATAGGGGTCCGCCAGGACGATATCGCCTGGATTAAAGGCTGCGTCGTATTCGCGCCCGCCGTCGATCAGGTGTTTGCCCTCGTCGAAATCCTCCAGCGGGCGCATAAGGTCCGAGGGAAAGTGGCGGGGTTCAATCCATTTCACCCCGATCTTGCCGTATTCACCGAATACCGGCAGGAAGACCATCACGGCGTTGGCCGGTTCGCCCGCCCACATGTCGCTGTGCATCTTGGCGGACGCCCGGGGGCGGCCGTCGATCGCCGGATTTGGCGTACCGTTGACGAGGCGGATGTTGATCGGCGCATGAATGCTTTGGATATGGGCCTGTAATCCCAAACCGCTGAAAATGTCGGCTACGGTGGCGTGGATCAAATTGTAGGCCAGGTAGGTGGGTTTTTTCGGCAGCACCAGGCCGTTCGGAGTGATGTTGGGCAGGCCCGTGATCGCTTCGGCACAGGTGTCAAACAGGTTCTCGTTCAGATCAAAGCTCTGATCGCCGTAGAAATTGTCGAGGCAGGTATAGAGATAGAGGTTAACCGCGTTACGAAGGCGCTTGTAGGCGGCGGGGTCCAGCCGGGCGGTCTTGAGGAGCGGATAGTTCTCCCGCACGTCCATATGAGCGGCGATATCGTCCAGACGTTGGGCGCGGTCAGGAAAGGCCGTGGCTTGTCTCATGGGCTGGTGTTCTCACCTGTCAGGTTGCGCAATTCTGCGGGTTCCATTTCAGGGGACATATAATCCTCAATAGGCCCTAAATAAGACTTAATATACATCAAAAATCTGGCGTCCAGCTGCGGACCGAGGGAAATGATCCGGTCTACTTCCTGATAGGCCATTTCAATGAAATTTTCGGCTTGCGGCTCAATTTGATCCCAATTGCCGCTGTCATGGCTTCCCCGAAATCTGTTGCCCACCGCCGCAAAACGGCGATGGCGGTTGTGGGTGCTGGTGAGAATAAACAGCGCCAAATTTTCCGGCGTGAGGGGCTGGCCGGGCTCGAACGCCGACTGATGGCCAGGGTCGGAGAATTTGCAGACAAGAATTTCGTCGGAGTCCGAAATCACCGTGATCTCGTCGTCGTCACAGACCCGGAGGGTCAAATCGTAGTCCATGGTGCTTTGATAGGCCTGAATGGCGGGGCGCACCGGGATCATCAACGGGTGGGGTAAAAAGGACCGGCCATACACCTGCCCGCCGTCCACGGGCCAGCATACCTGGATGGGATAGGAGGTTGGGGCCGATGAGTCGATGAAATAGGAATCGTGTAAGGGGTGAAAATGGTCCCGCGCATGGTCGAACAGGTCACGGGGGCCGACAGATGCCGAATTCAACCACCATTTGTCGACAAACGCGGCTTCCGTGTTGCGAAGCACATTGACCATGACCCCGCGCACGCCCTGATCCCAAAACCCCGCCAGCCGGCCCAGGCCGCCGTCGGCAACCACAAAATTGGAATCCAGCAGCACCAGCGCGTCTTCATCGGCGGCGCGTTTTGCGCAATCGCGGACGCAAAATTTCTGGATGAAGTACTTGTATTCCGGGGCTTTCAGGGCGGCGGCGGCTTCTAATAGGTGCCGGGTTCCATCGGTCAATTCTTCCAGCTCATGAAACTGCACCTCGACGATCTCTTCCAGCGCATTGATCTCGGGGTCAAAGGCGGGGCGGGAGTCCCGGTCCGTATAGAGGTGGTAGATGACACGATGGTCCTGCGCCAAGGCCGGCAGGTTCCCGGGCATCATCTGGAAGGGCAGGGCGAGTTCCACATACTTCCGGACGAAGGGGGTGCCCCAAACCAAGGTGAATACATGAAAATTCAACCGGACCTACTCCTCAAACAAGTCTGGCCAAACCCGATTAAAAACCATTTTCCAGTAGCGATCAGCGTTGTACCTCTCCGTCACGGTTTTGTGGCCGTGGCCGGCGATTTGTGTTCGTTCGTTCGGGTGATCCAGATAATAGCGGACTTTTTCGACCAAATCCCGTTCGTCGCTGAAATCCACATAGTCTTTGCCGGGGGCGAACCATTTCACGGTTTCCGGATTTTGATCCTCGATCAGCAGCGCGCCGCAAAGGGTGGCTTCCACGGTCCGGCCCTTGCACTGGTAATTGGGCTCATCAAACACCGGGTGGGAGAAATTAAGCGTAATCTTGGATTGGCGCATGATCTCTGCATAGTCAGCGATGGGCAGCTCGGCCTCCGAGACACCGCCGGCGATCATGACCTCGATGCCGGCTTCTTGCAGCAAGGACAGATAGAGTTTCCGCGAGGTGTAGCGCTGTACCCGGCCGACAAAGCTCACATCAATGGGCCGCTCGCCGCCATTGCCTCGGAAAACAGCCGGGTCCTGTGGTGTCCAGGCATCCATATAGGTTTCCGGCGCGGCGACCTTGGCCGGATAGTTGGAATAGCAATCCTGCACGATGCTTACATCGACACTTGATGCATACTCCTCCATCCAGCGGACGGCAAAATCGTCGAACGTATCACCGTAGACGGAGACAATCTTGATGCCGAGCGTATCGCGGATCGATTGTAGAGCTTGCGGGGAGGGGTTTAGGTCGGTGCCCCGCACCATTTTGAGGACGATTAGGTTCGGTTTTTCATCTTGGCAGGTTTTAGACACAGTCTCGTTGATGTGCCGGCCTGTCTGCACCGCGGATTCATCAAAAAAACAGGTGGCGATGTCGGTAAGGTTCGTCGCCTTAAGTGACGCAATGAAATTGTGGTGGGCGCTCGAAAGGTCCTCGGCGGGATTACAATCCGTCCATTTCTCAGAGATGAAAAGGACTTTGGGCCGGGTAGGACCAGTCACTCGGCAAAACCCGCGTTGACCCAGAGATTGGCGTCGCCCCGCCGTTCGGGGAAGCTCTCCGGCAGGATATTGGTCTCGCACTTCTTCAGGTTGGTGAAATAGTCCACCAGAAAACCGCCGGGGCCACGGTGATCGGTCTGGTGGTTCTGCTCGAAGAACAGGCCGGTGTTCCCGATAAGCGTCTGCACGCCGCCGCAGTAATCCTTGATCTGCGCGTCGGACATTTCAGACAACGACAGGGTGTTGATCACCAGATCAACCGGTCCCGCACCGGCCAGCGTTTCCCGGTAAATCATGTTGGGGATGAACGACATGCCCGGATTTTCAAAATTGAGCCGCGCCTCGGCGGTCGTGGCGATCTCAGCCGGCAGGTCCGGAAACATTGTTGATAAATATATCCCGGAGAAGGCCAGGGATTCCGGGATGTCGATGATGCCGTAATGGACCTTCTGGCCGAAGAAGTTGAGCAGGTGATAGGCGAGACCGCCATAGCCGCCGCCGATCTCGACGATTTTCAGATGCCCGTTCTGCGCCAGGCGATCCTGTAATCGCGTGATCAGCCTGTTCTCCGCCATCAGGCATAGCCGCTCCAGATAGGCGTAGGTGTCGTCGTTGACGATCACCCCGTCCATGATCCAGCCGATCTCGCCGAATTTGCGGGGCGGCGCGGCGCGGAGCTCCGGCGGCAGGGCATTGGCGACGGCGGCATAGTCAAACACCGACTGATCCGGCGGGCCGGCCAGAAAGGACAGGATTTCATCCCAATTGTCCGGCAGCTTTTTCGACAACCAAGGCCGCTTTTGTGCGAACTCCAGGGTCGCCAGTTGATAGCCCGTATAAGCATGGCCATAGAGCCGCATCTTGCGGATGATGTCCCGGTCGCCGCTGGCCAATAGGGCATAAGATGTCTGGGCGTTCTTGGTTGAACCGTCGAGTTCGAACGACGGCTGACTGTCCGGATGCCAGCCTTCATCGGGCAGGAATATCTTGGCGGCGTGCGGATCGGCCTCGGCCATGCGGTCGCGAAGCTCGATGGTTTTGGCGACCATGGCCAGCACCTCGAGCGCGCGCTCGAATTCCGCGTCGCTGAGGTCCGAGGTTTCCTCGGAAAAGGCGAACCCTTCGTATCCCATAATGCCGTTATAGCCTGTTGATGGACCGGTCGGCTATTCCTGCCACAGCGGGTTTAACATCGCGTAAAATTTTGGTCGAAATCGGCGTGCCGCACGCTTGACCCTGTGCGAGAGTGGGTCTACACAGTCGCCTCCTTGTGGCGAATGTAGCTCAACTGGTTAGAGCACCGGCTTGTGGTGCCGGGGGTTGGGGGTTCGAGTCCCCTCATTCGCCCCATTTTCCTCTCGGGTTTGGTCAGTCGGCCAGGCCCTTTTTTATTTTGGGGAAGTGCGCCCGTTTTGATCGGTGTCCTCGACCAATTTAAAGCGGAGACCAGCCCGGAAGGCGGACGGTTGAATATGTCCGCTTATCGCTGAGGCTGAAATTTAATGCGTGCCCCTCAGTAGGCGGTTGGTGGCCAGAAGTCGCCATACAGGCATGTCCCAATACAGTAGGTTTTCTGAAAAATGAACGGATCAAGTAAAGACACGTGCGTCGGCGATGGCAGTAAACCGCCATCAATTGGGAGAAAACTCTGAGGAAATCCGGAGTTGATCCGCGCTGTTCTGCCTGTGCTCGGTGTTTATTTCGACAGGCTAAACAAACGTTCGCCGTTTTGGTGAGCGATCTGGTCTGCCACGTCCCTAGGCAGATATCCAAGCCATATGCGGTTCTCGTCAATAATGCCTTTTAGTCCGAGCCAGCGCTGAACGTTCCACGTGTCCGATCCAACCATGAAGCGGTCTGGGTGACGGAGGAATAAGGCCTTCCAACCAGGATCAATTCCATCGGCAGCGACAATGCCCGCGTCATCAAGGGTTCCAAATTCACGCAAAGAGAGGTCTGCCCAAAGATTCTCATGCATGTCCATAATCCGACTGACGACATCGGGAGTGTCGAAACCGGCATGGGCCCAAATAATCTTGACGTCGGGGGAAATCTTGAAGATTCGTGTGATCACGTCGTGACGCGCATGGACGTGAAAGAAGAGGCCCTTTTCGGCGAGGCGGCGAATCCAATTTTGCACGCGCGCATTGACGAGATTGATCGGCGAAAAGATATGCACTTCGCCAAACCCCGGGTATTTGTCCGTCTCGAGCGCTTCCTCTGCGCGCCTCAACTGATCTGGCCTTTTGAACCAGGTCGCTCTGTCGGTATACACTTCGTAAGGCCTAGAAAACGGCACGATCTGAACGCGGGGATGCTCTTCGCGCACCAGCTTCAACGTCCCCTCATCCGGCGTAGAAGACGTGAGCGCGCCGGTAACCCCGGCTTCGTCCAAAAGACGCAGTGCAGTTGCAGCATCAACAGCGTCCCAAGCATCCTGCCAGTAGTGTAGGTGGCCGTCAAAAATACGGCCTTGGTAGGGCTCGGCGGCGAAAACGGATGAGGACACCGAAATGACGGCCGCCAGCACCCAAAACCTCATGGTTTGGTAAAAATTGAACCTCTGGCAAAAGTCGAACATCAAGGAACTATAGCCCAAAGTCGGATTTGTGCCCCCGGTAATTTTTGTAATGCTGGCCATATTTCCGCTTCGGATCCAGGCTGTGTAAAAACGTTTTGTTTTTGAGTTTCTGTTAGAATCTCGTTGATGGTGATTGGTGAGGTTCCAGATGAAGCGGTTTATTGAAGGGTTGGATCGAAGACAGGCGACGTTGTTACC
>Ga0181579_10000065_pt1 | contig 66917 bp, 61 predicted proteins | sample 071ome_24_FD_132996 | JGI IMG/M metagenome (GOLD analysis project Ga0181579, IMG submission 132996) | Coastal salt marsh microbial communities from the Groves Creek Marsh, Skidaway Island, Georgia - 071402CT metaG (megahit assembly) | ecosystem: Environmental > Aquatic > Marine > Intertidal...
ATCGCGTCATAGATCGGCCATCGGCCCGGCGCCCATGTATCGGAGCCCACGACGAAGCGATCAGGGAAGTCCAGGAACAGGCTTTTCCAGTGTGGATCAAGGGTTCCGTCGCCCAGAATCTGATCCTCTCGATAAGACAGCTCCGCCGAGACATTCGGATACGATTGCATGACCGCCCTGATCTGGTCCGGCGGCGTTACCATGCCGGCATGGGCCCAGAGGATCCGCGAATCCGGGTTGATTTGGAGCAGGGCGCGGATCACGGGCGCGTCGGCGTGAACATGAAGATGGATGTCGTGCTCAACCGCGAGGGCAACGGCATCCCGAACCGTTGCGCTTCGAGCATCCTCGACCGTGTGCAGATGGAACTCGCCAATCCCGATATAACGCCGTTGCGCGAGCCGCTCGCGAAGATAGGCCGGGGTGTCGGCGTCGGCGTGCCAGGTCGCGGAGGAGACGCCGTTGCGATAGGGGCGAAGCTCCGGGACAACCAGGTCCGGCGCGCGCTCTAGAAGCTTAACCGTCCCGTCGTCCGGCGAGCTTGAGGCGAGAATGCCGATGACGCCGGCGGCGCGGATCGTGGAGATGACCTCGTTTGGAGGGAAAGAACTCCAGGCGTCTTCACTGTAGTGCAGATGGCAGTCGAATATGGGAAGGGGAGGCTCGGAGTCTGCGGACGCGAAAGGTAGGAGAAAAAGGCAAAGGATCGAGAGGAAGCCCGCAAGGCCGCGTCGGAGGTAACGGAAGCGATTGGGGCCCATTTCAGCGTCGTCCCGCGCTTGACGCGGGACCCAAGCCCGAAACTTTTCAACGCGACGCATGGTGGACTACTTTCCGCCTTCGGTTTGGCTCAGCGTTCCCCTCCCAAAGCTCCGCCATGCGTCGCGCTCGGTCGGTTCAGGCTTCGGCCCCGCGTCAAGCGCGGGGCGACGGTGCGGGCGGGGCGCGTTGTTCAAGCGCTCCGCGAGCTACATGAACAGATTCTCGCCCTTGATGTCCTTGTACATGTCGGCCACGTACTCGGTGTAGCCGTTATAAAGTTGTGTCGGCACGCGGGGACCGCTGAGGGTTCGCTCTGTCGCCTGGCTCCAGCGTGGGTGGTTCACCTTTGGGTTCACATTGGCCCAGAAGCCGTACTCGGCGCCCTGGATTTCCTGCCAGAACGAGACCGGACGCTTGTCCGTGAAGGTGAAGCGCACGATCGACTTGATGTGCTTGAAACCGTATTTCCACGGCACCGCCAGACGCAGGGGCGCGCCCATCTGACGCGGCACCGGCTTGCCGTAGACGCCGGTCACCATGAAGGCAAGTTCGTTCGTCGCCTCGGCCATTGTCAGGCCCTCGACATAGGGCCAGGGGTACCAGTGCTGTTTCTGACCGGGGGCGATCTCCGGGTCCTGGAAAGTCTGCATCTTGATGTATTTAGCCGAGGAGAGCGGCTTGGCGAGCTCCACCAGCTTGGCCAGCGGAAAACCGCTCCATGGCACGATCATCGACCAGGCCTCGACACAGCGATGGCGGTAAACTCGCTCTTCCAACGGCATCTGCTTGAGCAGATCGTCAATGCCGATGCTGACGGGTTTCTCGACCATGCCGTCGAAGGTTACCGTCCATGGGCGGATCTTGAGGGCTTGAGCGGCGAGGGAGATGCTTTTGTGGGAGCCGAACTCGTAGAAGTTGTTGTAGGTCGTGGCGTCGGATTCATCGGTGATCTGACGCTCGACCTTATAGCGCAGGTTGCGTTTCACCGGATACAGATGCGCGCTCGGATCGGGGGGGACGTCGACGATCTGCGTCGGGTTCGACGCCGTCGCCTCGTCCCAGCACCCGGCCAGACTACCGCCCATGGCCAAGAGTGGCCCGGCCGCTAGAGCCTTCACCAGCGATCGCCGGTTCATGTAAGTCGATTCCGGTGTCGCGTCGCGCTCCGCGATTTCCCAACCACGCTTGCGTTTAATCAGCATCCTTGCCCTCCTGATTTCCCGAACCCAATGTGGAAATTGGGCTTTTATCGGTCACGGGCAAATCAACAGCCCGTGATGAGACGTTATGACCGGCCAAAAACAGGGATACCGCCGACTCTATGGTGGTCTCGATGGTCTCGGGGGACCGATCCGCCGCCCCGGTGAAGATCATGGGGAGGAAATGCGGACCCGCGACCATCCCCTGAAACAGACTGGCCGAAACCGCCGCGTCCGGAACCGTCAGCACCCCGGCCGTGTCTTGGGCGCGAAGATAGTCCGCGACAACCGCTTGAAACGCCCCCGGGCCGGTCAGCCAGAATTTCTCACCCATCGCCGGGAAACCTCCGACCTGGGAGATGATCGCGCGCATCAGGGCCTGAAGATTGGGGTCCATCACCTTCGCGAGCAGGAAATGGGCGGCGGCGCGCAGGAACTCCTCCGGAGCGGCCTGAGAGTCGATCGTGTCGATCGCGCCCTCGCCGAACAGGTGGCACATGTCCTCCATGATATCGGTGAACAGCAGCTCCTTGCTTTGGAAGTGGCTGTAGACCGTCCGCTTCGAGACATTGGCCTCGGCGGCGACCGCGTCCATCGAGGTCAGCTCATAGCCGTTTTCCAGGAACAGCCGGCATGCCGCCTCGACGATTTGCTCGCGCTTGGTCGGCGGATCCTCAAGTTCGGCGATTTTTCCGGCCGCGATGTTCATGAATCCTCTTGACGTTCCTAGGTATACTATCCAGTTTACTGAAACTACACCGTGCAGTGTACATTGGATGCGTCTCCATGGATACAACTCTAGCACGGATGAATATCACGTCGAGAACTCGAACCAACGCGGGAGACGGGCATGGCGGATGCGAATAGCGGGACGGTATACCGCGAGGGCAACGGGGTTCGGGTGACCGCCTACGCCAATTGGGTGATCCGATGGCGTTGGCTGGTGATCGTGGCGAGCCTGGTCGGCGCGGTGATGATCGCGTCCGGCGGCCAGTTCCTGGGCTTTTCCACCAACTATCGCGTCTTCTTCAGCGCGCAGAACCCGCAATTGCAGGCTTTCGAGGCGTTGCAGCGGGTCTATATTCGCGACGACAACATCTCGATCGTTATTCACCCGACAGAAGGCGACGTCTTCACGCCGGAATTGCTGACCAGTATCCGCGAGATGACCGAGGAAGCCTGGAAGGTGCCGTACACCACCCGGGTCGACAGCATCACCAACTTCCAGAACTCCACCGCCGACGCCGACGAGTTGATCGTGGAGGATCTGGTGAGCGGGGATAGCCCGCTGGATGCCGCGGATCTCGATCGCATTCGCGAAGCCGCGCTCGCCGAGCCATTGATCCTGCATCGCTTGATCTCCGAGGACGCGCGCACCACGTCGGTTAACATCACGGTAACGCTTCCGCTGAAGTCCGAGTCCGAGATCCCCGAGGCGATGGCGGCGGCGAGGGCCTTGGCCGATGACTTCCGCGCCAAGCATCCGGGCGCCAGGGTTGCGCTGACCGGTTCGGTGGCGTTGAACAACGCGTTTTCGGAATCCGCCGAGGGCGATATCAAAACCCTCGTGCCGTTGATGTATGGGGTGCTGTTGGTGGTCATGATCGCGTTGCTGCGATCGGTATCCGGCACCTTCGCGACGCTTATGGTGATTGGTCTTTCGGCGGTGACAGCCAGGGGATGGCCGGTTGGCTGGGGATTCTGCTTACCCCGCCCTTGGTGACCGCGCCGACGATCATCCTGACCCTGGCGATCGCCGATTCAATCCATGTGCTCGTCACGATGTTCCACGAGATGCGCCGGGGCGCGAGCAAGCGCGAGGCGTTGGTCGAAAGCTTGCGGGTCAATTTCCATCCTGTTTTTCTGACCAGCCTGACCACGACCATCGGGTTCCTGAGCCTCAACTTTTCCGACGCTCCCCCATTCCGGGATCTCGGAAACATCACGGCGATGGGGGTGGCCGCAGCTTGGTTCTACTCGATCCTGTTCCTGCCGGCGCTGATGGCGGTGCTGCCTGTGCGGGTCAAGGTCGCCGAGAACGGCAAGAGCACGGCGATGGACCGGCTGGCGGGGCATGTCATCGGGTATCGCAAATCCTTGCTCTGGGGGACCGCCGTGGTGGTGATAGGCCTTGGCGCCTTGATCCCCCGGATCGAACTGAATGATCAGTTCGTGAAGTATTTCGACCCGTCCATCGAGTTCCGCGCCGATACCGACTTCGCGATGGAGAAACTGTCCGGCATCTATCAGGCCCAATGGTCGCTTCCCGCCGCGGGAGAGGGAGGGATCAGCGATCCGGAATACCTTGCCGGTCTCGCCGCCTTTACCGAGTGGCTCCGCGCCAAGGACATGGTGGTTCATGTGCAGACCTTGACGGATATCTTCAAGCGTCTGAACCGCAACATGCATGGCGATGACCCGGCCTATTACGGACTGCCGGAGGAGCGTGATCTGGCGGCGCAGTATCTGCTGCTCTTCGAGATGTCGCTGCCCTATGGCCTGGATCTAAACAATCAGATCAATGTCGATAAGTCCGCGACGCGGGTGATCGCCACCCTCGAGAACATCACCACGAATGAGCTGCGCGCCCTCGACCGGGACGCCGAGGCGTGGCTCGACGCGAATTTCGCCTCGGCGGGTGGTACCGAGGCGTCGGGGCCCTTCGTGATGTTCGCCTATATCGCCAAGCATAACATCGAGGGGATGCTGACCGGCACCCTGGCGGCGTTCCTGTTGATCTCAGCCTCTCTCATGATCGCGCTCCGGAGCGTGCGTCTCGGCCTGATCTCTCTGGTTCCCAATCTGGTACCGCCGATCATGGCCTTCGGCGTCTGGGCGGTTCTGGTGGGCGAGATCGGATTGGCGTCGTCGGTGGTCACCGCGACCGCGCTGGGTATCATCGTGGACGCAACGGTGCATTTTCTCTCGAAATACCAGCGCGCTCAGAAATACCATGGCGCCGATTCCGAAGCGGCAGTGCGCTACGCGTTCTCAACCGTCGGCACCGCGCTATGGGTGACGACCGCGATCCTGATCGCCGGTTTCGCGGTGCTCTCGCTCTCTACCTTCAAGATCAACGCAACCCTGGGGCAACTCACCGCGATCACCCTGTTCATGGCGATCGTCGTTGATTTCGTGTTGCTGCCCGCGTTGCTTCTCGCGCTTGATGGCCGGCGTGACCGGGTCTCTGGCGCGAAGCCCTCAACCCAAACCGCCGAGGAATAGGATCATGGGACATCTGACACTAACCCTGCCGGTTGGCCTGCTCGCTCTCTCATTGCTCGCCGCGCCCGCGCCCGCGCACGCGGAAACGCCGGAGGAAAAGGGCAGGGCGATCGCGATGGAAACCGACAAGCGGGATCATGGCTGGGGTGACAGCGACGTGCGCCTTACCATGACCTTGAAGAACGCCCATGGCGATACCAGTGTCCGCGACCTCCAGATCCGCTCCCCGGAGATGAATGAGCCGGGTTTGGGGGATCGAAGCGTCACGGTGTTCTTCAAGCCTCGCGATATAGAAGGCACCGCATTCCTGTCGCACACGAAGATCCTTGATTCCGATGATCAATGGATATTTCTTCCTGTATTAAATAGAGTTAAGAGGATTTCCTCACGTAATAAGTCAGTTCCTTTCGTGGGCTCTGAATTCGCCTATGAGGACCTGGTGAGCCAGGAGGTTGAGCGTTACACCTACAAATGGCTGCGTGACGAGCCCTGCGGCGAACTGACCTGCCATGTCACCGAACGGTATCCCGTGTACGAGCATTCCGGCTACACCAAGCAGGTGGTCTGGACCGATACCACGGACTATCAGCCCCGCAAGGTCGAGTTCCATGACCGCAAGGGCGCGTTGCTCAAGACACTGCTGTTCAAGGATTACCGGCAATATCTAGGCCAGTACTGGCGCAGCCACACCTTCGACATGGTCAATGCCCAGACCGGAAAGTCGACGGTCCTGACGTTCTCCGACTATGTCTTCATGGTCGGGTTGTCGGAGCAGGACTTCCGCAAGAACCGCCTGAAACGGGCGCGTTGAACCATGTGGTCCGGTCGAAATCAGGGTCGGGCGTCGATGGTCGGGATGGGAGACGGCCTTATCTTGTTCGGCGCCGCGGTACCAGCCGTGGCCGAGAAGCCGGCGGGAGAATGGGACCTATCGGCCGAGGTTGGATTGGAGGCGCGGGTCTTCGCCAACAAGCCGGACCATCCCGGACAGTCGGGCAACACGTTCTCGCCGTCGCTCTTTATCGCGCCCGAGATCATCTATGAATGGAACGGCGGTGACGACCGCGCCACGCTGAAGCCCTTTCTGAGGCTCGACCGCGATGACGACAATCGCAGCCATTTCGATATCCGCGAGGCCAATTGGCTGCATCTGGGTGACGGCCATGATCTCGTCGTCGGCATCGATAAGGTGTTCTGGGGTGTCGCCGAGTCCCGGCATCTTGTTGATGTCATCAATCAGGACGACCGGGTCGAAGACCTGGACGGCGAAGACAAGCTCGGCCAGCCGATGATCCAAATGGCCGTCAGCCGGGACTGGGGAACGTTGACCGGGTTCGTTCTACCTGGCTTTCGCGAGCGCTCCTTCCCGAGCGACGACGCCCGGCTTCGCGGTGCCTTGCCGATCGCGGGTGATGACGCGACCTATGACGCGGGGCGCGAGGATCGCGCAATCGACATCGGGGTCCGATATACCCAGGTTTTCGGGGATGTCGATTTCGGTATCTCGCATTTTCACGGCACGAGCCGGGAGCCGCGACTGTCGGTCGTCGCCGGCGCGACCGGCCCGGAGCTGCGCCCGCATTATGACCGCATCGACCAGACGGGCGTTGACGTTCAGTACACGGCGGATGCCTGGCTTTGGAAGCTGGAGGCGATCGGTCGCGGTGGCCATGGCAGCTATTTCGGCGCGGCGGTCGCCGGTGTCGAGTACACGCTTTATCAGATCCGGGAGTCCGACGCCGATCTAGGGCTTTTGGCGGAGTATCTTTACGACGGCCGCGACGAGAATGGCGATGCGCCCTTGACCGCTTTCGAGAACAATGTGTTTGTCGGCGCGCGCCTGACCTTGAACGATCCGGAGGATACGACACTGTTGGCCGGCGCCATCATCGATGTCGGTGATCGATCAACCCTGGCGACCTTGGAGGCGTCACGGCGGATCGGCGCGGACTGGAAGGTCGAGATCGAGGCGCGCGCCCTCATCGACATCGCCCCGAGCGACGTACTGTCCGGTGTGCGCAAGGACGATTTCGTGACCTTCCGATTGACGCGGTTCTTTGAATGCTCTCGCGGGACTAGCTCTGATCCGCCGGAAGCTCGAAACCCTCGGGTAGATGCTTGTCGAGATAGTCATCGACGACCTTCATCATCGGGTCGATATGTCCGCTGAAGAAATGGTTCGCGCCCGGGACCAGCGTGTAGTCGATCACGATGCCCTTTTGCGCCGAGAGCTTTTCCACCAGCTTCTTGACCGAGTCCGGCGGCACCAGTTGATCGGCGTCGCCTTGGACCATCAGTCCCGAGGCCGGGCAGGGGGCAAGAAAGCTGAAATCGAAAGCATTGGCCGGCGGCGCCACCGACAGGAAACCCGTGATCTCGGGGCGGCGCATCAGAAGCTGCATGCCGATCCAGGCGCCGAAGGAAAAGCCGCCGATCCAGCAGAAGGGCGCGTTCGGATTGTAGGATTGCAGCCAATCCAAGGCCGAGGCCGCGTCGCTCAACTCGCCCTCGCCGCGGTCATAGACGCCTTGCGAGCGCCCGACGCCGCGAAAGTTGAAGCGCAGGGTGGAAAAGCCACGCGCGACAAAACTCTGATACAGCGAGTAGACCACCTTGTTATTCATGGTCCCGCCATGCTCCGGGTGCGGGTGCAGCATGAGCGCAAGCGGAGCCGTCTCGGACTTGCCGTGCATGTAGCGGCCTTCGAGCCGGCCCTCGGGGCCATTGATGATCACTTCGGGCATATGGACCGTATCCTTCCAAGACAGGCGCGCCGGTCGCGCGTAAAGCGCCAGGGCCGGACTTCCGGCCCACCGGAGCGTCTATATCTCTTTGTTGCCGGTATTTTTCAAGCTTTCCGCGCCTATGGACGTGATTTCGCGGGCGCGGGTCCCTTTGCGTGGGGCTGAATACCTCTCTCGTGTTACCCCCGCATGCGGCCCCCAGTCGGATCGTGCGGAGATGGCTCGATCACCACCGCGTCGCGCTCGACGCCGACGATATGGGTCTTTAGCTTGGTCCCTGGCTCCGCCTGTTCCGGCGCGACCAGGGCCATGGCGAGACTTTTCCCGACGGTATGGCCGTAGCCGCCCGAGGTGACGAAACCGACGCGTTTGCCATCCTTCCAGACCGGCTCATAGCCGGAGGCGTCGGAATCCGGGGAGGCGACCTCCAAGGTGACCAGGCGTTGTGGCGCGGTGTTGCGCTCTCGCTCCTCCAGGGCGGCGGCCTTGCCGATGAAGTCGCCCTTGTTGAAGTCGATCCAGCGATCCATGCCGGTCATGCCGGGGGTATAGCCTTGGGTGAACTCGGCCGACCAGATCCCGAAGCTCTTCTCCAGTCTGAGGAAGTTGAGCGCGTAATAGCCATATTCCCGGATGCCGAGATCCGCGCCGGCCTCGAGAAGGATCTCGCGCAGGGTGATGTGTTCCGACGCGGCGCAATTGATCTCGTAGCCGAGCTCGCCGGTGACCGACAAACGCCCGACCTTGGCCCGGATCAGCCCGACATCCATCGCCCGGCAGCCCATGAAGGGAAGAGCCTCGTGACTGACATCCTGGTGGGTGAGTTTCTCCAGCACCTTGCGGGAATTCGGCCCGGAGAGCGAGAACCCGACCGTCGCATCGGAGATGTCCCGCACCGCCATGTCGCCATCCCGCGCCGGATCGAGATGATCATCAAACCAGCGCATGTGCCATTGCCGGAGATAGTACGAGCCCATGATCCACCAGGACCCATCCCCCCAATTGAACACCGTGAGATCGCCCTTCATCCGGCCCTCGGGCGAGACCATCGGGGACAGCCGGGCGCGTCCCGGCTTTGGAAGCTTGCCGGCCAACACCTTGTCCAGCCAGGCCTCGGCGTCGGCGCCGGTGATCTCGTAGCGGGAGAAACCGGTGATATCGAGCAGGCCGACCGTCTCGCGCACGGCCTTGCATTCCTCGGCGACGATCTCGAAGGCGTTGGAACGTTTCAGGGTCGGCGTCTCCTGGAAGCCCGGCGGGCCGAACATCAGGGGTATCTCCAGCCCCCAGCTACAGCCCCACAGCGCGCCGGCGGCGTTCAGTGCGTCATGGGCCGGCGCCTTCTTGAGCGGGCGCCCCGCCGGCAACTGCTCGTTCGGATAGGTCATCACGAAGCGGCGGGAATAGAACTGACCGGTGGTCTGTTTGATATATTCCCGGTTCGAGGCAAAATCGCCGTAGCGCGCGATGTCCATCGGCCAGGCATCCGCCTCGGGCTCGCCGTGGATCATCCATTCGGCGAGTGACTTGCCGACGCCGCCGCCCTGCAGGAAACCGGCCATCACGCCGCAGGCGAGCCAATAGTTGCGCTTGCCCGGAACAGGGCCGACCAGCGGGTTGCCGTCGGGCGAGAAGGTGAAGGCGCCGTTGACCCATCGCTTCACACCGACTTCCTGGAGCACCGGATAGCGCTCGAAGGCCATGACCAACTCGTCGGCGATCCGATCGGTATCCTCTTGGATCAGCTCGAAGCCGTAATCCCAGGGCGCGCCGTCGACATTCCAGTGCTGGTAGTTGGTCTCGTAGATGCCGACCAAGATGCCTTGCTGATCCTGGCGGATATAGGTGAAGCCCTCGAGATCCACGGTCATCGGGATCTCGAAATTGAGCGCCGCCACTTCGGGCACGCTTTCGGTGATGAGATAGTGATGGGCGAGCGGCGAGACCGGCAGATCAAGACCGACCATGCGCCCCACCTGCTTGGCCCAGAGCCCGCCGGCATTGACCACGTGCTCGGCCTGGATTGTGCCCTTCTCGGTCACCACGTTCCAGCTGCTGTCGGGCCGCTGGTTCAACTCCAGCACCCGGTTGTGCTCAATCACGGTGGCGCCGCGTTTCCGGGCGGCCCCGGCATAGGCATGCACGGTACCGGTGGTGTCGAGATAGCCTTCGCGGTCGGCCCAAAGCCCGCCGATCACGCCCTTGGTGTCCATGATCGGGCAGGCGCGCTTGACCTCTTCCAGAGTCATCAGATGACAACCCTCGATGCCGATGGTCTGGAAGACGCGATAGGCCACCTGGAGCCATTCCCAGCGATCCGGAGTCGAGGCGATGGTGACGCCGCCGGTCATGTGTAGGCCGATGTCTTGGCCGCTTTCCTTCTCGATCTCCGAGAGCAGATCGATGGTATAGGCCTGAAGCGCCGCCATGTTCGGGTCCGCGTTCAGGGCATGCACCCCGCCGGCCGCGTGCCAGGAAGAGCCCGCCGTCAGCACCGAGCGCTCAATCAGCGCGACATCGGTCCAGCCGAACTTGGCGAGGTGATACAGCACCGAGGCGCCGACCACCCCACCGCCGATGACGACAACCCTGTATTGTGAGTTCATGAAACCGCTCCTGTGATCACGGGCGCGCCCGGGTGACATTTCGGCGGACTTTAGGCGATAAATCGGAGTGGGAAAACTCTAAACACGTGTGTCCATGAACTTCGTTTTTCCGCCCGCCCGATCACAACGTCGATCGATCAAAACGCCGGGCGGGTTTGCCGCGACGCCGGGCCGATGGGGCGGCAGAATTCGGAGGAACCATGCGACGGGTTTATGAAAAGGGGTAAGTAGATGGGACGGGTAGAGGGAAAGATCGCGTTAGTCACGGGCGGCGCCAATGGCATCGGTCAGGCGGTGTGCCGGCGGTTCGTCGAGGAGGGCGCGCGGGTTGTTATCGCCGATATGAACGCCGAGGCAGGTTCGGCGTTGGCGGCGGAACTCGACGACAAGGCGGAATTCGTCGAGCTCGATGTCCGCGACGAGGAGGGTTGGCAAACCTTAATGGACGGCGTTCTGGAGCGCCAAGGGCGGCTCGACATCCTGGTCAACAACGCCGGCATTCTGGCTACTACTCAGCATCAATCGATTGACGATGTCGGGCTCGACGAGTGGGAGGCTGTTCAGGCGGTCAACGCCAGGGGCGTGTTCCTGGGTTGCCGCGCGGGCGTGAAGGCGATGAAGGCCGGTGGAGGCGGGTCGATCATCAATCTCTCCTCCATTGCCGGAATTATCGGGACACCCCAGATCGTCGCTTATGGCGCCTCCAAGGGCGCGGTTCGGCAGATGACTAAGTCGGTGGCCATCGATTGCGCCCGCAAGGGATATAGGATCCGCTGCAATTCGGTGCATCCGGGCTTGATTGATACGAATATGGGCGCTGAATCCATGGGCATGGGCGGTGGAGACCCTTCGGAAAATCTCAAGAAGCGAGTCAGCGCCACGCCCATGGGGGAACGTGGCGAGCCGTCGGATATCGCTAACGGCATCCTGTTTCTGGCCTCCGACGAGGCGAAGCACATGACGGGTGCCGAACTGGTGATCGACGGAGGGTTGACCGCCATATAGAGGTGGGGCGTCGGGCCTCAAGTCGTCTTTGAATTTTTCAATTGTGGGGACGACGGCGACGTAAACGCCTTATCGCACGCTGCGGCCACCATCGACGGGAATCGCCTGACCGGTGACGTAGCCGGAGTCGTTGCCCGCGAGGAACACGGCGACGGAGGCGACTTCCTCGGCGGTGCCGAGACGGCCCATCGGGTGCTTGGCGTTTAGAGCGTCGATGGCGGCTTGCTTGTCCTCGGCGATATCGATCGAGGTCTGGGCCATCGGCGTGTCGATGGTACCGGGGCAGATGCAGTTCACCCGAATACCCTTGGTAGCGTAGTCCAGGGCGAGCGAGCGGGTCATCGCGACGATCCCGCCCTTGGCGGCGGAATAGCCGATAAGCTTGGTATTGCCCCTGATCCCGTTGACCGAGGCCATGTTGACGATCGCGCCCTTGCCCTTTGCCAACATTCCCGGCACCACGGTCTTGCAGCCGAGGAACTGGCCCGTGAGGTTGATGGCGATCATTCGGTTCCAGAGCTCTATGTCGGTTTCCTCGAGCCCGCCCCAGACGGTAACCCCGGCATTGTTGAAGAGGATATCGACGCCGCCTAGTTTCGCGTCGGCTTCGGCGACCACGCGGGCCCAGTCCTCGGCAAGCCGGACATCCAGCTTGGCGGCTAGCGCCACGCCGTCGAGCGCGGCCATCGCGGAGACCTGATCCTCGCGCTCCACCGTGGCGATGACGCGGCATCCCTCGGCCGCGAACCTGCGCACGGCGGCGTGGCCGATGCCCGATGATGTGCCGGTGATCAGGACCGCTTCGTTGTTGAATGCCATTATTGCTCAACTCCCAGATATCACGATTGTGCCCGCGTCCCGGACTCCCTTTGTCCGCGCGGGCTTGCTAACGTCCCTGCAGAGGATTGCTTGCCGGAAGACCAAATGCGAGGACCATATGCGTAATCTCTACTACCCGAGCCTGGCGACGCCAACAGGGCGCCGCCAAGTTTGCCGCGCCCCAGTGGTTATCGAAGGGGTAGCGGACGCATGACCGGAGCGATTTGGCCGGACGGCAAACGCCTGGCGTTGTCCATCGTCGTCAATGTCGAGGAGGGCTCGGAACAGTCGATCGCCGAAGGGGACCGCGGCCCAGAGCCGGTGGACGAGCTCGGCATCGTGCCGCGCAAGCCGATGCGCAACTATGGCAACGAGAGCAATTACCAATACGGTATCAAACGTGGCGCGCCGCGGGTCATGGATCTGTTGGAGCGACGCGGCCTGACGGCGACCTTCACGGCGGCGGCGCTTAGTCTTGAACGCGCGCCGGATCTTACCCGCCGGATCGTCGACGGTGGCCACGAGGTGTGCAGCCACGGCTGGCGTTGGGTGCATCAGTTCCACATGGACGAGGCCAAGGAGCGGGATTTCATCGCCAAGGCCGCGGCCTCGATTGAGCGGACAACCGGCGCTCGGCCCGCTGGCTGGCTTTCGCGATACCTGCTTACCGAGAACACGCGCCGGCTCCTGGTTGAGGCGGGCTTTGAGTATCACATGGACGACTATTCCGACGACGTGCCGTTCTGGGACGCCGTCGACGGTAAGCCGATCCTGATCATGCCCTACACGGTCGACAGTAACGATATGAAGATGTGGACCGCGCCCGCCTATACGCCGGAGCAGTGGTATCGCTACGCCGTCGACACCTTCGATCAGCTTTACCGCGAGGGCGCGGAAGAGCCGCGGATGATGTCGCTCGGGCTGCATCTGCGTATCATCGGGCGTCCGGGCCGGTTTGTCTGGCTGGAGCGGTTCGTCGATCATGTCCTTGCCAAGGACGATGTCTGGATCACCACCCGGCGCGCGATCGCCAATCATTGGAAGGGGCTTTACCCGCCCCCATCGGCCTAGCCCCAACGGAGTAAACGGAATGCAAGACGCGATCGAGGCCTTCGCCGATCATGTTATCAACACCGAGGGCAAGGATATCGCCGATGAGGCGTGGATGGCGGCCAAGACCTATATCCTGGATACGATCGGCGTGGGGTTGGCCGGTTCGACCGGACCCTATGTCAAGGAGTTGCTGGAGGCATATCCAAGCGGCGGCCCGTCCCGGGTGCTCGGCCAGAAGGGTGGTTACGCGCCCGCCGATGCCGCGTTGTTGAACGGCTATCAGATCCACAATTCCGAGTTTGACTGCGTGCATGAAAAAGCGGTCATCCACACCATGACGGTGTTGCTGGCGGTGTTGCTCGCCGAGGCGGATCGGCGCGGCAAGATCGATGGCGCGAACCTGATAAGAGCCTCGGTGTTGGGCGTCGATGTCGCCTGCAACCTCGGCGTGGCCTGCAGCACGGGCCTGCAATTCTTTCGCCCGGCCACGGCGGGCACCTTCGCCGCGATCGCTGCGATGGGCGCGGTGCGCCGCTATGACAAGGACACGCTGCTGCGGGCCTTCGCGTTGGGATACTCGCAGCTCTGCGGGACCATGCAGGCGCATACCGAGGGCTCGCCGATCCTGGCCCTCCAGATCGGCCTAAACGCCCGTAACGCGGTCGTTGCTTGTGATCTGGCGGAGCATGGATTGCCGGGCCTGACTGGCGTGCTGGAAGGGCCGTTCGGATTTTTCGGCCTGTTCGAGAAAGCCGGCGACATTCGATCCGTCTTGCCGAGCCTGGGCAAGACCTGGCGCATCGCCGAGGTCGCGCATAAACCGTTCCCGAGTGGACGCGCGACCCACGGGATTGTCGACGCGATCCAGGAACTCCAGAAGGAAAACCAGATAGATGCCGCCGCCGTCGCCAAGGTCGAGGCGCGGGTGCCGTCCTTGACCAATCATCTGATCGGCAGGCCGGTGCATGACGCGATGGAGATCAACTACGCGCGGCTGAACGGCCAATACGCGGCGGCGGTCATGCTGAGCCGGGGCTTCATCGGCATCGACGACTTCACCCTCGAGGCGGTTCGCGCGCCGGATCGCGTGGCCCTCGCCCGCAAGGTGTCGATCGTGGTGAACGATAATCCCGATCCCAACGCGCTCTCGCCGGTGGAGGTGGATATCCACATGGCGGATGGGTCGGTTCATTCCAAGCGGATCGAGACAGTCTACGGCAACCCCGCCAAACCCATGACCAGGGACGCGCATCTGGCCAAGTTCCGGCGCAATTGGGAGGCGGCGGCCTGTGGTCTCAAGGGCGTGGATGCCGAGGTGATGATCAGCCGCGTGGACACGCTGGAAACCGTTCCGGACATCCGCGAGCTTATCGATCTGGCGACCGGCTGATTGGCGCCTAGTGGTTACGAATTTCATGAATGGGAGATGAAGCAATGACATCGGCAAGGGAAACCGGGCGCAAGCTTTTGGCCAAGACTCTGGGCGACGACTATCTGAAGCGTCGGGACGAGGGGACCAACGCCTTCAACGGCCCGCTTCGGGAATTCTCTGAAACCGCGGCCTTCGGCATGGTCTGGAGCCGCGAGGGGTTGGAGCCAAAATTCCGCAGCATGCTCTGCATGGCCATGCTGACGGCCTTGAACCGCCCGCACGAACTTGGGTTGCATCTGCAAAGCGCGGTGAATAACGGCTGCACCGTCGAGGAAATCCGCGAGACCCTGATGCACACGGTTCCGTATTGCGGCATTCCGGCGACCCTGGACGCGTTCAACGTCGCCGAGCGTTTCCTCAACGAGAAGGGATTACTGCCGATGGACGAGGACAAATAGGCCCACGCCCGGGCGTTTAAGACCGGGGAGCCTTGGTCCAGGTTGCCCGCGGTTCCATTGATCTGGAGAAATTCATGACCTGGCGTATCGGCGTGGATATTGGCGGCACCTTCACGGATGTCGCGGTGGTGGACGAAGCCGACGGCACGATCGGGGTGACCAAGGTGTCCTCCACCCCGGATGACTTCGGGCGCGGGGTCATCCAGGCTCTGGAACAGGCGATCTCGCGCTATGCCATCAAGCCCGACGCGGTAACCCTTCTGGCGCACGCGACGACGGTGGTGACCAACGCGATCCTGCAACAGAATGGGGCGCGGGTCGGCCTCATCGCGACGCGCGGGTTTCGCGATATCCTGGAGCTTCGCCGTTCGGCCCGGGCCGATCTCTATGACCTGTTCCAGGATCCACCCTCGGTCTTGGTGGCAAGACGGCACCGCATGGAGGTGACCGAGAGGATCGGCGCCGACGGCTCGATCGTCACGCCACTGGCGGAAGCGGAGATAGACACGCTGATCGAGGAACTGAAGGCCGCCGAGGTCGAGGCGGTCGCGGTCTCGCTATTGTTCTCGTTCCTCAACGATACCCATGAACGCCGCCTGGGCGAGCGGCTGCGCGCGGCCTTGCCGGGCATTTCGGTTTTCCTTTCCTCCAAGGTGCTGCCGGAGATCCGTGAGTTCGAGCGCACGAGCACCACCGCGATCTGTGCCTATGTCGGACCGATCCTGGCCTCCTATCTGGCGCGCTTGAAGGGCGCGGTCGAGGGCATGGGGCTGCCGGCGCCCTATGTCATGGGCTCGGGCGGCGGTGTTTTCGAGATAGAGGAAAGCCTGCGCATGCCGGCGATGGCGGCGGAGTCCGGCCCCGCGGCCGGCGTGATCGCGGCGGCTCTGGCGGGCAGGCAGACGGGGCGGCCCAATCTACTGTCCTTCGACATGGGCGGCACCACCGCCAAGGCCAGTCTGATCCGCGACGGCCAGATCGAGACCACGCCTGAATACGAGGTCGGCGGCGAGGGAAGCGCCAGTCGTTGGCTGCACGGCACAGGTCACCCCATCCGGGTACCGGTGATCGATCTGGCCGAGGTCAGCGCCGGAGGCGGCAGCCTCGCCTGGGTTGATCCCGCCGGCTCGCTCAGGGTCGGTCCGCGTAGCGCCGGCGCCGCGCCGGGGCCTGTCTGCTATGGCCAAGGTGGAACCGAGCCGGCGGTGACCGACGCCAATCTGATCCTAGGGCGCCTCGACGCGACCTCGCTGCTGGGTGGTGACTTGCCCATCGACTACGCCCGCGCCGAGGCCGCGATGAAGGAGAAGGTGGCCGATCCCTTGGGCCTGACCGTGGAACAAGCGGCGGCATCGGTTATCCAGGTCGTCAACAACGCGATGGCCGAGGCGCTCCGCATCGTTTCGGTGGAACGCGGCCATGACGCCCGCGAGTTTTCGCTGATCTGTTTCGGTGGCGCCGGTCCCCTGCATGCCGCCGCGCTGGCCGAGGAATTGGAGATTTCGGAGGTCGTGGTGCCGCCGATCCCCGGCGCGTTCTCGGCTCTGGGGCTGGTTGGTTCCGACATTCGCCGGGACTATGGCCGTACCTTTTTCGCGGTGCTGGACGAGGCCGACCCGGCGGCGTTGGAGGCGGCGTACCAGGATCTCGAGGCGGAGGCGCGCCGCATGCTCGCGCGGACCGGTATCCCCGAGGATGAGTGGCTGCTGGAACGCACGGCGGATCTTCGCTACATCCGCCAGGCCTATGAATTGAACGTCACCGCGCCCGACAAGATCGACGGTGGCGCGCTTTCCGTCCTGGCGGACGGCTATCATGACAAGCATGAGTTGACCTATGGCCACGCCAATCGGTCGGAGCGGGTGCAGATCGTTACCTTGCGCCTGTCGGCGGCGGCGCGTTTGCCGAGCCTTACCTTGGCGCAAAAGGTTTCGGCGGGCGACGGGGGTAGCGAGAAGGCGTGGCGCCCGGTCTGGTTCGAGGGCGCGGGCCGGATCGAAACCCCGGTTCACGATCGCGACCGGATGGCGCCGGGCGACAGTATCTCGGGGCCGGTGATCATCGAGTCCCTTGATTCAACCATCGTCGTGCCGCCGCGCTGGAGCGCTCGCATGGATGAGCGCGGCTTTATTCTGCTAACCACGGCGACGGGAGACGCGTCATGAACGATCTCGGCTCGACGGTTAAGGGGTTTGATCCCGCGACATTCGTCGTCATCAAGAATTCGCTCTACGCGGCGGCGGAAGAAATGAAGATCGTCCTCGCCAAGACCGCGTATTCACCGATCCTGAAGGTCGCGGGGGACTATTCCTGCGGCATCTTCGACGCGACCGGTCAGATGGTCGCCCAGGGACCAGACTTGCCGATCCATCTCGGCTCGATGCCCGACGCGGTCAAGGCCGTGGCGATGGCGTTCGAGACCTTCGAGGATGGTGACGTATTCATCCACAACGACCCGTATTTCGGCGGGAGCCATCTGCCTGACGTGAACGTGGTCACCCCGGCCTTCCATGGCGGCAAGCTGATCGGTTTCGCCGGTATCAGGGCGCACTGGCCGGATGTGGGAAGCGCCACGCCTGGCAGCTACGGCGCGGTAACCGAAATCTTCGGCGAGGGACTGCGCTTGCCGCCGATCAAGCTCTATTCCAAGGGCGTGCTCAACCGCGACGTGGACGCGATCATCTTCGCCAATGTGCGAACCCCCGAGGAACGGCGCGGCGATCTCGGAGCCCAGATCGCCGCCAACCGGCGCGCGGCGCAACGGCTCGGCGCCTTGGCGGACAAGTACGGGACAGACACCCTGGTCGACGCGATGGCCGAGGTGATGAACTATTCCGAGCGGATGATGCGCACCTTGCTCTCGCGTTTGCCGGACGGAGAATCGCGGTTCGAGGATTTTTGCGACGGTGACGGGATCATCGAGGAGGGCGACACCGAGGACAAACCCTTTACCATCCGTATGCGCGTCAAAAAGACGGGCGACGCGCTGGAGGTCGATTTCGACGGCACCGATCCGGCGGTCAGCGGCCCAATGAACGCGCCGCTCTCGGTGACCGCGTCGGGGGTATTCACCGCGTTGAAGACCATCGTCGACCCCGACGGCCTGGCGCCGCCGAATTCCGGCTGCTGGCGCACCATCACCGTGACCGCGCCCAAGGGATGCGTGCTGAACGCGGAGTTTCCGTCGCCTGTCGTCTACGCCAATCACGAGATCTCGCACCGGGTTTGCGACATGACCTTCGGCGCGGTGGCGCCGTTCTGGCCGGATAACGTGATGACCTGCAGCCAGGGTACCTCGGCGGTTGTCACCTTCGGTGGCAAGGATCCGCGCAACGGTCAGCGCTATGTCTCCTACGAGACCATCAAGGGCGGCTTTGGCGCACGTCCCAACAAGGACGGCATCAACGCGGTGGCCAGCGGTATCTCCAACACCATGAACACGCCGATCGAGGTGCTGGAGATGAGCTTCCCCGTCCGGGTCGAGGAATACGCGCTCACCCCGGATAGTGGTGGGCCGGGAGAGTATCGAGGCGGGCTCGCGGCGCATCGGACCTGGAGCGTGCTGGGCCACAAGGCGCGGGCCTCGTCCTGTCTCGAGCGTACCCTGTCGGCGCCGTTCGGACTTGCCGGTGGTGGGCCGGGCATGGCCGCGCGGATCTGGACCGAGGCGACGGACGGCACCCTCAGGCCGGCCCCGGGCAAGGGCGGTTTCGATGTTCCCGATGGCGGCAAGATCCACCTTCAGGTCCCGGGCTCCGGCGGTTATGGCGACCCCAAGGCAAGGGACCGCGCCGCCCTGCGCGAGGACGTGCTCGACGGCTATGTCTCCGAGCAAGCCGCGCGAGAGGTCTACGGGATGGAAGAGTAGGGGGCTGACGGGACCCTCCGAGACGTCGGCTTCGCCTCCTCTTCAGGGTGAGTGCAAAAAAGTACATGGCCTCACCCTGAGGAGGCGCGCTCGCGCCGTCTCGAAGGGTCCTGTCCGCGAGCGGGGCGGGATGACGCTTGATCTTGGATCTCCGCCGCTCACTTAATCCCGGACCATTCCGTCGGTCGGCAGAGCTTGTTGTCCTGGCTCACCACGAGGCCTTCGGTTTTGCCGAGATATTCGGTCCAGGCCGGGTCGGCGTCCCGCGCGGCGCGGCGTTTCTCGAGATCCGCGAGATCCTGGTAGCCCCAGAGGTGCACGACTTGATGCAGCGGCCCGTGCTCGACCAGAAAATAGCCGAGAGGATCGCCGATATGGCGGCGCTGGATGGGTAGGGCGAATTCCTCGAAAAGCGCGAGATAGGTTTTCATCTTGCGGGGGACGATGTTGTAGGTGCGCACGTCGACGATCATTTTTCACTCCGAATTGGTTCGCGCCGAGTTTAGGCGTCTCGGGGCTTGTGCGCCAAGCAGCGGCGCGCTTCACTGCGGGCGAATTGATTAACCAGGAGAGCACGGCATGGCGAGTCTCGATCCAAGCGCCGCCGTCGCGGGCCGCGAGGCCTTGGCGCGTGACATATTCGATGCCCTGGAAGCCCAGACCCATGACGGTATCGGCATCACCCGAGCGTCCTACGGCCCGGGCGAGCAGGCGGCGCGCGACATCATGGCCGAGGCGGCGGAGGCGCTGGCCATGGAGGTCGATGACGATCCCGCCGGCAATGTTTACATGACCTTGCCCGGCTCGGATCGCTCCGCCGCTCCCATCGTGATAGGCTCGCATATCGACAGCGTGGCCCAGGGCGGCAATTTCGACGGCGCCGCCGGCGTTGTCTCCGGCCTGGTTGCCTGCGCTGGCCTCAAGGATGCCGGGATAATGCCGCCGCGCGACATAAGGGTCATGGGCATCCGCGCCGAGGAAAGCGCCTGGTTCGGCGTGTCCTATATCGGTAGCCGCTCGGCCCTTGGTACCCTTCCGGAGGGCGCTCTGGACGAGGCGCGGCGCGCCGATACGGGCAGAAGTCTCGCCGACCACATGGCCGAGGCGGGCTGTGATCCCCAGGCCCTTCGGAACGGCTCGGTGTATCTGCCGCCGTCAGATCTTCATGCCTATCTGGAGGTGCATATCGAGCAGGGCCCGGTGCTGGAGGCCGAGGGTTTCCCCGTCGGCATCGTCACCGGCATTCGCGGTAACCGACGGCTCCCCCGGGCGCGATGCATCGGCGAGTACTCGCATTGCGGCGGCGTGCCCAGAAGCCATCGTCGGGACGCGGTGATCGCCACGTCGGAGCTTGTGAGCGCGCTTGATGACATCTGGGACCAATGCGAGGCCGACGGCAACGACTTCGCCTTCACCATCGGCAAGTTCTTTACCGATGCCGAGTGGCACGCCATGACCAAGATTGCCGGCGCGGTGGAATTCAGTCTGGATATGCGGAGCCTGGATGGCGACTTCGTCGAGGCGATGACCGGGCGGGTGCGCGATATCGCGGCGGAAATCGCGGCGCGTCGGGGGGTGACCTTCGAGCTTGGGGAGTTCACCCGCGCGGCGCCGGGGCCGATGGATCCCGCCATCAAGGCCGGTATGGAAGAGGGAGCTTGGGCTCTCGGCCTGCCCTCGATGGAGATCGCCAGTGGCGCCAGTCACGACGCCGCCGCCTTCGCAGCGGCCGGGGTGCCGACACAAATGCTGTTCATCCGCAACGCCAACGGCAGCCACAATCCGGACGAGGCCATGGAGATCGCCGATTTCATGGAGGCCACCCGCCTGCTTGCCTGGTGGCTGGCGAACCGCGCGACATGACGCCCGAACGGTTTCGCGTGCTGATCGAGGGCGTGCTGGCGGTCTGGCGCGTTAAAAGAGATCTCTCGTTCGAGGCGGGGAACTGTCGCTGCGCCGTCGCCGAGGGTGACCAAGCCGTGGTGACGATTTCCTTCGAAAGACAACCCTTCGGCGGTGTTTGGCGGGTCGAGGAGCCGGGGCGCCGGGATCGCGTTCATCCGTCGGTCGGCGCGGCCTTGAAAAGTCTTCGCGAGATCCTTTGCCCCGACCGCTCCGCGGGACGGGTTCTCTTTGTCTCCGAGAGCGCTCAATGAACGCCGACACTCCAGTGCCGATGACCGTGGTAACCGGCTTTCTCGGGAGCGGCAAAACCACCTTGATCGCCAATCTTCTGCGCCGCCCGGAAATGGCGCGCGCCGCCGTCATCATCAATGAGTTTGGAGAGATCGGCCTCGATCACGAGTTGATCGAAAGCAGCGAGGAGGATCTGGTCGAGCTCAGCACCGGATGCCTGTGCTGCGTGATGCGCGGCGATCTGACCAACGCGGTTCATCGCTTGATGGAAAAGCGTGATCAAGGGCGGCCCATTGACCGCATAGTATTGGAAACCACGGGACTCGCGGACCCGGCGCCGATCGTTCACGCGGCGATCACGGACCCGGCGCTCCGCTCCTTGGTTAATCTGGACCGGGTGGCGGTCACCGTCGACGCCCTGACCGCGCACGCCTCGCTGGAAGCGCATGAGGAAAGCCGGAGCCAGGTGGCCTTGGCCGATGTCCTGTTGATCACCAAGACCGATATCGATGACGGCGATGTCGAGTCCCTGCTGGGCCGGATACGCGTTATCAATCCGGATGCCGAAGCGCATTTCCCTGTCCAGGGCGACCTCGATCCAAAGGTGATCATCGGTGAAAACACCAACCAGGAAAACCGTTCCAAAGATCGCCGTCGAGCAGGAGGCGTGGTTGAAACTTCGGCCCATCACCACGCTCATTCCCACGGTCCGGACGAAATCACATCCGTGTCTCTACGTCTTGAAAATCCCATGCCCGCCGTCGCGCTTACCCTGTTCCTGCAGGCGCTTGCGGAAACGCTCGGCCAGGACCTGTTGCGCCTGAAAGGCATCGTGGAGGTCGCCGAAGCCCCCGATAGCCCCGCGATCGTGCATGGCGTGCGTCACGTCTTTCATCCCATGCGATGGCTGGATGCTTGGCCTGGCGGCGCGCCGGACTCTCGTTTGGTGCTGATCGGCAGGGGCGTCGCGGAGCCCTGGATACGGGTGTTACTGGACACGATCATCGAAGAGGTCGCCGAAGCCTCTGGACAATAGGGGGCGATGTTCAGGACACTTGGGGGAAGTCTGTTCGAGGGAGACCGGGAATGTTTGATCTGATCCTGCGCGGCGGCACCGTCGTCACCCCCCATGGCGTCGGTGTCCACGACGTCGCGATGTCTGGCGAGACCATCGCCGCGATCACCAATCCCGGCGCGATCGGTGATGAACAGGCCGGGCGCTCGGTCGACGTATCGGGCAAGATCGTCATGCCCGGCGGGATCGACCCGCATGTGCACTGCAAATGGCACATGCCGCTTCCCGGCGGTGGGGTCGGTTATACCGACGGGCCCGAGGTGGTCAGCCGGGCGGCGCTCTATGGCGGCACCACGACGATGATCGATTTCGCCGCGCGGATGGAGGAGATCCCCCTGCGCGAGGTGATCGCCAAGCGGGACGAGGATTGGCTCGGCAACTGCTATTGCGACTATGCCTATCACGTGATGTTGTTGGGTGATGTTGAACCGCCGATCCTTGACGAACTCGAGGGCGTGATCACCGATGGTTATCCGACGGTTAAGATCTTCACCACCAACATCACGCCCAGCCGGGCCGGGCGGATGGTGCATTTCGGCGATATCTGGGAGGTCTTCAAGATCATCACCCGCAATGGCGGACTCGGCGTGATCCATGCCGAGGACAATGATATCGTAATGCATATGTATGAGAAGTTGATCCGCGAGGGTCGGGTCAGCTTTCACAATCTGGCCGAGGTTCACAACACCCTGTCGGAAGATCTCTCGTTCCGGCGCGTCATCCGCCTCGCCGAAGCCGAGAAAACGCCTCTCTACATGATGCATGTCAGCGCCGGTACCGGTGTGCAGGCGATCCGCGAGGCTCGCGCCAAGGGTCAGCCGATTTACGGCGAAACCCTACACCAGTACATGCTGTACAATTCCGAGGACTATAAGCGTCCGAACGGACAGATCTATCATACCTATCCCTCGCTCAAGTCACCGGAGGATCAGGCGGCGCTTTGGGCCGGAACCCTGGACGGCGCGATCAATGCCGTCGCGACGGACGAGATCTGCTGCACCTTGCAGACCAAGCTGGTCGGCGACCGGATCGACGACACTACCGGCGGCAATGCCGGCGTCGAGCCTAGGGTCGCGGTGATGTATCAGGAGATGGTGACCTCGCGGGGCTATTCCCTCGAGAAGTTCGTCGATCTGGTCTCCACCAACGCGGCCAAGATCATGGGCCTCTATCCCCGCAAGGGCGCCATCGCGGTCGGCAGCGACGCGGATATCGCCGTGCTGGACCCGACCATCCGCAAGAAAGTCCGGGTCGAGGATCTGCACGAAACCGATTACAGCCCCTGGGAAGGCCACGAGATTTCGGCTTGGCCGGTCATGACCGTGCTTCGCGGCAAGGTGATGGTCGAGGACGGCGAGTTCAAGGGGGCCTTGTCCGATGGCAAGTATCTCAAGCGCGAGATCCCCGAGGACGTGCGGACCGCCCCGACGCTGTAATCCGCGTGGCGGCTCACGCCGCGATTCCTCGGCTTCAAGACTTGGTTTCCAGCTCGTCGAGCCTCCTCCTCTTGGGTCGTCTTCCCGGCGTAGGCCCACTGCTGTCCGGGAAAAATTCAACGCCGCGCGTAACTTCATGAACCCGTTGCCCCAGCGAAAGCTGGGGCTCAACTCCGCTTGCCAAAAGCCCCGGCTTGTCCCTGGCGCGACGGAGAGAACAGGCGCGCGGCGGATATGCGGTGGAACCCGGAAACCAGCTTTTCTCGTCGTCCTCGCGCAAGCGGGGACCTCCCGGTGGTTGACATGGTCTCCGTCATCTCCGTCTCTCGGAGGCCCCCGCGTCCGCGAGGGCGACGGCCACGGGAATGGCGGTTCGAGAAATCAAGTCCGAGGCGGGGGCCAAAGAACAAAACGCTGGCAATATCGGCATCTTGTGCTTTACGCCTGGAGTCTGCCCGGACAGCAGTGGGCGTAGGCCGGGATCCATTCCGACAGCGTCGAACCAGGATCTAGGCTGTTGGTAAGTTTTAATCATCCGTCACGGGCAACCGCCCTTGGAATGGGTCCCGGCCTACGCCGGGAAGACGGCTTCTTTGCAATCGTCACGCGTTGGGATTTTCCCGGACAATATTGAGCTTGCGCTGGGATGACGGGGACAAGAGCGGTGCGTGCGCATCCCCAATCCCGCCCTTCTGATATCGAAACCCGGGCCTGGATTTACGCTGCGTCGTGGCGACGACATGACTAGGCTCGTGGGAGCAACGAACGAGTCGGAGATACGGAGATGGACGCGAACGCGAAGGTCACGCTGATTGGCGCGGGATTGTTGGGGCACGCGCTGGCGCTGGTGCACGCGGCGGGTGGTCATAAGGTCAAGATGCAGGATATCAGCGAGAAGCAACTGGAAATTAGCGTCGGGCTGATCGATAGCGCGCTCATGACCATGGTCGACGCCGGCGCCCTGCCGGCGGCGGAGAAGGCGGCGATCGCCTCGCGTATCACCCCGGTTCCCAAGCTCGCCGACGCTGTCGACGGCGCCGACCTCGTGGTCGAGGCGGTGGTTGAGAACGTTCCGGTAAAGACCCAGGTTTTCGCCGAGATCGACGCCGCCGCGCCCGCCGGCGCGATCATTGCCAGCAATACCTCGAACCTGGACGTCTTTCCGCTGATCCCCGAGGGCCGGCAGAAGCGCTGTTTGATCGCCCATTGGTACACCCCACCCTACATCATTGATCTGGTGGATCTGGCGCCGGGGCCGAAAACCGACGTCGCGGTGATGGACGAGATGGAGGCGCTCTATAACGGCATGGGTAAGAAACCGGTTCGGTTCGAGAAGTTCATCAACGGATATGTCGCCAACCGCTTGCAAGCGGCGATGGGGTTGGAGATCACCAAACTGCTGGACGAGGGGTGGGCGTCGGCCAAGGTGATCGACGATTCGATCAAATACGGCCTGGCCCTGCGCATGGCGCTGATGGGGGCGTTGATGAAGGCGGATTTCACCGGGCTCGACATGATGCAGCGGGGAATGGCGAACATGACCTATACGCCGCCGGTTCCCAAGGGCAGCAGTCCGACCCTGGACAAGCTCATGGCCGAGGGCAGGGGCGGCGTGATGACCGGGGCCGGCTATTTCGACTATGGCGGCATGAGCCCGGAGCAACTGTTCCGCAACCGGGATATCGGCCTGCTGAAGCTGAAGGCCGAGGTCGACAAGATCGAGGCCGAAAATCCGCTCGGCGCGTAGGCGGCGTTGAGGGGCGCGGAGACGGCGCGTCGGTCAGAACGGCTTGTCACCGCAAATCGTGACCCTGTAGCCGTGACGAACCTGGGGGTAGTAGTCCCATACCGTGCGATGCTGCGCGCTTCGGTTATCCCAAAACGCGACGGATTTCTCGCGCCAGCGGAAACGGCAGTGGAACTCCGGGGTGGCGATGTGATCGTAAAGCATCTTTAGGATCGCGTCGCTCTCGTTCTTCCGAAGCCCCTCGATCCTGGTGGTGAAATTCTCGTTCACGAACAACGCCTTGCGCCCGCTGACCGGGTGGGTGCGGACGATTGGGTGCAGGGCCTCGGGATAGGCATTGTCGCCGTCGCGCAGGGACGCGCCCTTGTGCCCGAAGCGATGCAGATGCACGCCGATCGATTCATGCCAGGCCCGCTTGTCGGCGATGAAGTCCTTAATCGGCTCCGAAAGCCCGTCATAGGCGGCGTACATGCTGGCGAACATGGTATCGCCACCGACCGGCGGCAATTCATGCATGTGCAGGATGCTGCCCATGGGCGGCTCGACGTCGCAGGAGACATCGGAATGCCATTTCATGCCCGCCACGACCTTGGAGTTCCCGTCGGCGTGGATGACCAAGATTTCCGGATGTCCCTCCGGTTTCGGGGCCGAGGGATGGATATGCAGGTCACCGAAGAGCCGCCCGAAGGACTTATGCTCGTCCAGGGTCATTTCCTGATCGCGGAAAAAGATCACCTGATGCTCCATCAGCGCGTCATGGATCTCGCGAAATGTCTGATTGCCGAGCGGCTTGGAGATGTCGACACCGGTGATCTCGGCGCCGATCACCGGGCTGATCGGATTGACCTCGATGGTCTCATAGGCCATGTGACCGGCTCCTCTATTCGTGTCCGTCCCTGTCGAAGCCTATCCTAGCATCAGGCGCCCGGCTCTAGAAACGGTCGATCCGATAGGGCGTCATGTCGATGTTAAGCGGCTCGCCCGATGCAAGCGCCGCGATCATGCGGCCCGTCATCGGCGCGCCGGTTAGCCCGAGATGGCCATGCCCGAAGCCGTGAAACAGCCGGGGGTATCCCGGAACCTCGCCGATATACGGCACCGAGTCGGGCGGCGACGGGCGTCGGCCCATCCATTCCACGGTCTCGCCGATATTCAGATTCGGAAGTAGGGACTTGGTATGCTTGATGAAGACCTTCGCTCGATTGTAGTTCGGCGCGGCGTCGATCCCCGCGAATTCGGCGGTGCCGGCGCTGCGCACGCCCATCTCCATCAAGCTGGTCACGAACTTGTTGTCCGCGTCCATGATCGAGTGTGTGAGTGAGACGCCGGGATCCTTGAAGATCAGGTGATAACCGCGCTCGGCCTCAAGCGCCACCTTAACGCCGAGGGGAGCGAGTAGGCGCGCCGACCAGGCGCCCGCCGCGAGAACCACCGTGCCGGCCTCGCGCGGGCCGTCATTGGTCTCGACGCGATAGCCGCCGCCCTCGCGCGGCGTGATGCCCTTGACCTCGACGAGAGGGAAGGTAACGCCCATGGCCTCGGCCTTGGCGGCGAGAACCTTGCCCAACCGCCCGGGATTGACCGTGCGGCCCTGCTGGCGGATTACCACCGCCGCCTTGATCTCGGGCGAGAGTTCCGGCTCCAGTTCACGCGCCTCGTCACCGCTGATTGCCTCGAAGGGAACATCGCGCTCGCGCCGCAGCCGCCAGGCGAGACTATTGGGGTCGGCGCCCTCGGTGGTGCGCGAGACATGCAGGTAAAAGCAGTCCCTAACCAGGCTCTCCTCGCCGGTTCCCTGGAGATATTGATGATAAAGATCGAGATTGGGACGATTTACCGCCAGCATCGCGTCGGCGATCGCCGGTAGGCGTTCCAGCGCGCCGGCGGAAAGAAACTGCCCGAGCCAGGGTAGCATCGTCGGAAGGTAGCTCCAGCGGACGTTTAGCGGGCCTTCCGGATCGAGAAGCCATTTCGGCACGCTTTTCCAGAGCCCGGGCATGGATTGCGGCACGCAGGACCAAGGGGAAACCACCCCGGCGTTGCCATGGCTGGTTGCCTCGGCCGGGCCGACCCGGTCCAGCACGGTAACCGAGAAGCCTTTGTCGCGGAGCGCCAGGGCGGCGCAAATGCCGATGATGCCGGCGCCGATGACGATGGCGTCCTTCGATTGATCTTCACTCATGGCGGGGCCCTTGCCGGTTGGGCGCGCCGGTCCGGCGCGCTGTCTGATAGTCCGCGACCGTAGCGGTCGCCGTTGATTTGGACAACAATGCTGAATGAACGGAAACGCACCCATGTCGGCGACAATCGGAGCACGCATCATGACAGAGCCCAGTGGACGATTTGGAGGCAAAACCGCCGTTGTAACCGGCGCGGCGTCGGGGATCGGGCGCGCGATTGCCCGGCGCCTGCACGCCGAGGGCGGGAAAGTTCTCGGAACCGACATCAACGTGGACGGGTTGGACAGTCTCGGCGACGAGCTTGGAGAGCGCTTTCTCGCCCGTGCCGGCGATGTCACGGTGGAGGCCGACGTGGCTCTGATCGTCGACGCGGCTGTCGATCATTTCGGGGGGCTCGACCACGGCTTCAACGTGGCGGGCGGAAACCGGGCCGGGTACCTGCTTGATCAGGAAGCCGAGGATTGGGACTTCACCATCGATCTTTGCCTGAAATCGGTGTTCCTCTGCGTCAAGCACCAGGCGCGCCGGATGGCCGCGCGGAAAGGCGCGGGCGGTGGAGGCGGCTCCATCGTCAACATCGCCTCGCTGAACGCCCATGTCCCGATGCACGCGGGCGCCGCCTACGCGACGGCCAAGGCAGGGGTCGAGATGCTGACCAAGAACGCCGCCCTGGAATTCGCCGAGCTCGGTATCAGGGTCAACGCGGTGCTGCCGGGGCTGGTGGAAACCCCGCTGACCCGCCGCCACTTCGACAACCCCGACGCCTTGGCGGCCTTCGTCTCGCGCATCCCTCAGGGCCGCGCCGCCCAGCCCGAGGAGATCGCCGCCCCCGCCCTGTTCCTCGCAAGCGGGGAGGCGAGCTATGTCAACGGAAGCAGCCTGTTGGTCGACGGCGCCTGGGCGGTCAGTGGCTATCCCGACATGCGCCCGTTCCGCAGCCCGGTGAAATGGAACGGATAGGGGGACGTATACGCTGGTCTGCTCAGCGCGCGTCCTCGAGCACCATGGCGGCGCATTTTTCGCCGATCATGATGGTCGGCGCGTTGGTGTTGCCGGCGACGATGGAGGGCATGATCGAGGCGTCGGCGACCCTGAGGCCGTCGATGCCGTGAACCCGGAGCCTGGCGTCGGTGGCGCTGTCGATGGCGTCGCCCATCCGGCAGGTGCCCATGGGATGATAGTTGGCGACCGCCCGTTCGCGCACATCGGCGAGCATTTCCTCGTCGCTGGCGACGGCGGGGCCCGGTAGCACTTCCTCGACCATGAAATCCTTTAGTGCCGGCTGTCTGGCGATCTCGCGGACGACGCGCATGCCGTGCAGGATCGCCTGCTTGTCATATTCGCTGCGCAGGAACTCGTAACGGATGGCCGGCGGGGCCATCGGATCCGGGCTTTTGATGCGGACCGAGCCGTCGCAATCCGGGCGAAGATGCACCGGACTGATGGTAAAGGCGGAGAATGGGAAGGGAATGACCTCGTTCACGGTCCGCGACTTGGCGGCCCAATTGAACATGTTGAGCTGAATATCCGGACGCTCCAGCCGCGGGTCCGAGCGTAGGAACGCGCCAGCGCAAATTCCCGTGCTGGAAAGTGGGCCGGTGCCGGTCAAGACATACCTCGCTCCCGCCATCAAGCGTCGTGGAAGACTATTCGCGAGATCATTGCCGGTCACCGGCTTGGCGCAGCGAAACGCGAGATAGGTGTTGAAATGATCCCGTAGATGCGCGCCGACCCCCGGCAGGTCGGCCTTCACCTCAATGCCCATGTCGCTAAGCAGATCACCTGGCCCGACGCCCGAGAGTTGCAGTAGCTGGGGAGAGCCGAAGCTGCCGCCGGAGACGATGACCTCCCGCCTCGCGCGCGCGGTCCTGACGCCGGCGGGGGTCTGAAACTCGATCCCGACGGCCTTGCCGTCCTCGATCAGCACGCGCCGGGCATGGGCGTTGGTCTCGATATGCAGGTTCCCGCGTCCCTTGGCCGGTCCGAGATAGGCCTTGGCGGTGCTCCAGCGCCGCTTGTTCGTCGCGGTGAACTGATAGAAACCCGTGCCCTCTTGTTCCGGGCCGTTGAAATCCTTGTTCGCGGGAATCCCGGCCTGCTCGGCGGCGGCGATCATTGCCGTCGGCAGATCCCAGGCGGTCGGCACGTCGGAGACCCGGAGTGGCCCGCCGGTGCCGTGCAGATCATCGGCGCCGCGAACATTGTCCTCGGCTTTCTTGAAGTACGGCAGGACCGAATCCCAGTCCCAGCCGACCAGGCCGCGCTGGCGCCATTCATCATAGTCACCGGGTTGACCGCGGATATAGATCGTGCCGTTGATCGAGCTGCTGCCGCCCAGAACCTTGCCCCGGGGTTGATAAAGCCGGCGGTTGTTCAGAGCCTCGACGGGCTCGGTCTCCAGCTTCCAGTTGACGGATTTGTCGATGAAGACCTTGGCGAACCCGATCGGAATATGGATCCACGGGTTGGTGTCTCGCGGCCCCGCCTCCAACAGCAACACGCTATACGCGCCGGACTCACTGAGTCGTGCCGCGACGGCGCATCCGGCGGAACCCGCGCCGCTGACAATGAAATCAAAGACCGCGTCGTTATCAAGCATGTCGAGTTTCCACCGGAGATGCCTCGCCGGAGACCCGGCCCTTATTCGCCCAGCATCCGATAACGGAAACCATCGCCCGGCTCGGAGAGCACATGGCCCATCGTCGGCGAGGCGAAATGCGCCGGACACAGCAGGGTATCGCTGTCGGCGACGCGCTCCAACATGGCGATCCGGGTCTTGGCGGACTGATCCGGGTTTTCGCAGGCCCGACACGACCATTCCGGGCGTATCAGTTGCAGGGGATGGTGGATGACGTCTCCGGTCATCAGGGCCGTCTCGTCACCGGATTTCAGGTTGAGCATCACATGGCCGGGCGTGTGGCCGGGCGACGGCTCGATCCACATGCCGTCGTCGATCTGGTGATCATCCTCGACAATCATCGCCTGTCCGGCCTGGACGATGGGAAGCACGCTATCCTCGAAAACCTGGGGAACCGGCACGTTCTCCTTGTTGTCGTAGCGCGATTTCCAGGTCTCGTATTCCTTGCGCGAGAAGATGTATTTCGCGTTCGGGAAGGTCGGCACCCACCGGCCATCGACCAGCTTGGTATTCCAGCCGACGTGATCGACATGCAGATGCGTACAGAGCACGAAATCGATCTCCTCGGCGCTGACGCCCGCGTCCGCGAGTGTCTTGAGATAGGGCAGGTCCTGCATATGCCAGCTCGGCCGCGCCGGACGCTCCTTGTGGTTTCCGACACAGGTATCGACCAGGATGTTGTGATGCACGGTCTTGATCACATAGGACTGGATGCAAAGCGTGACCATCATGGTCTCGGGATCGATAAACCGGGGCATCAGCCAGTCCCGGTGTTTTTCGACCACCGCCATGTCGCATTGCGGAAAGAAGGATTGCACCTCGAAAATCGGCACTTCGCTTTCGACCACGCGCCGGATTTCCAGGTTTCCAAGTTTGTGCATGTCCAATCCTCCCAAAGCCGTCGGTTATTCTTGCACAAGAGGTTAGCACCGCCGTCGACGGGGCGCGAGGTGAAGAGAAGCTCGTGGGTGTTTTAGCGGAACCGTGGAATCGGCTGCGAGTACGGCACGCTGATCTTGAACGACGGCCGCGCTTCCATGCGGTCGGAGAAGGCGGCGAGATTGGGGTGCTTGTCGCGCCACTCGATGGAGCCAGCCCTGACCCCGATATAGCCGAGCGCGCAGGCCGACGCGATGTCGGCGATGCCCATTCGGTCGTCCAGGAACCAATCCTTGTCGCCCAACAACGCCGATAGCCTTTCGAGGCCGGCGACGATCTTGGCGCGCTGCCGCTCGACCCAGTCGACGCTTCGCAGCTCGGGCTCGCGATTGCCTTCCAAAGCCGTCAGCACGATCGCGTCGCAAATGCCGTCGGCCAGTACCTCGATCTTGCGATGCTCTAGCCGTCCCATCGGGTCGGCGGGCAGCAGTGGCGGCTCGGGGTGAACAAGTTCCAGATATTGGACGATGACGGAGCTGTCATGGATAGCCTCGCCGTCATCCAGCAGCAGGATCGGTATCTTGCCGAGCGGATTATTCGCCGGCGCGACGGTGCCGGGCGCCCAGGGGAGATCCATGACGATTTCGTGATCGATGGCTTTCTCGTTCAGAACCACCCGGGCCTTGCGGGCGTAGGGGCTTGGGCTGGCGATAACCAGACGCATTGGAAACTCCCGTCATTCGAAGACAATACTGGATCAGTGTGCCAGGAGGACCGGCAGGCGCGCCTCGCGCAGGATATCCCGGGTCGCGCCACCGAACATCACCTGGGTGATGCGGCTCTGGGTATAGGCGCCCTTGAGCAACAGATCGGCGCCGACGTTCTGGGTTTCGAGCAGGATCTGATAGCCGAACTCGTTCTTCGCCTTGCCCGTGGCGTGCAGATGCACCGGCACGTCGTTGGCCGCGAGATAGTCGCGCAGCGCGGCGCCGTCGGGGCCGTCCACGAACCAGTCCTCGATGGCGATTACATGAACCTCGCGGGCCTGGCGCAGCAGGTCCATGGCATGGCTTACCAGACGGGATGTCTCGCTGCTCCGGTTCCAGGCGATCGCGATGGATTCGCCGACCGGGCCCTGCCAGTCATGGGGCGAGAGCAGCATTGGGCGTCCGCTATCGAAAAGCAGTTGCTCCATCGCGGTCGCCGCGTTCTCGGCCAGCGCCTCGCGCGATACGATGGACATATCGTAGACGCGCGAGACCCGTCCCAATTCGCGCCAGGATGTCAGGGGCTGATCCTTTACCGTGAAGCGGGGCTTCCCTGAGCCGAGCTCTAGTTCGTCCAGACACGACTCGACGGTGGCTTGCGCGCGTTCGACCTCGCCGGCGATCGCGCCTTCCGGGCAGGCGTAGCTGGTCAGGCCCCAGCTCATCGGGTCCACGACATGATCATCGGTGCGCGGTTGATAGAGCTGTACCCGAAGCTCCGCCTCGAAGGCCAAGGCGACCGACATGGCCGTCCCGTATGGCAGAAAGCGAACCCCCTCCGTGGCGGCGGGAAGCAGTAGGCGTTTCATGATTATCCATCCCCCCTTTGCGCCGCCGGCCTATTGCGGGCCAGTGTCGGCTCCAGATCCGTCCGCGTGTCGGGCCGTTGTTTGGGTCGAAACGCCGCGATAGCGCTCCAGCTCCGGCGTCGACTCTTTCTTTTCGCCGAAATAGACCGTCTGATGCGGGAACGGGATCTCGATGCCGAGGGCATCGAAGCGATGTTTGATACGGCGCTGAAACTCCCTGCGGACGCTCCATTGCATCATCGGCTTGGTCTTGACGCGTGCGCGGACGACGACCGCGCTGTCGCCGAGTTCGTGCACGCCCATGATCTCGAGCGGCGAAAGGATCCGTTCCTTGTAGACCTCGTCCTGGAGGACTTCCTCACCGATTTCGGCCAGGACCGCTGAAACGACGTCGGTGTCCTCGCTATAGCCGACGCCCACGTCCAGAACCGCGAAGGCGAAGTCCTTGGCGAAGTTTTCCACCGTCGTTACGTCCCCGAAGGGAACGATATGCACCGTGCCGGCGACGTCACGCAGCTTGATCGTGCGGATCGACAGATCCTCGACCACGCCGGAATGGCCACCGACGGTGACGTAGTCTCCCACCGCGATCGTGTCCTCGATCAGGATGAAAAGACCGGTGATCACATCTCGGACCAGGGCCTGCGAGCCGAAACCGATCGCCAGTCCTACCACGCCCGCGCCGGCCAATAGCGGGGCGATCTGGACACCGATCTCGGCCAGAATGATCAGTCCCGAGAAGATCACCAGGGCGATCAGGATCGCCCGTCTCAGCAGGGGCAGCAGGGTCTTGGCGCGGCTACCCGGTCCCTGCGCGACGCCGTCGACGGTCACCACCGTCAATGCCCGGGCGATGGCGCCGGACGCCAGTTCCCAAGCCAGAACGCTGGCCAAGATGACAAAGAGGATCGTGCCGCTGCTCTTCAGGACCGCGCCGCGCCAGCCTGCGGGCAGTGCGTCCAACAAGCCGATATCCCAGCCCACGAGGACCGCGATGACGACGCCGATACCGAGTAGAACGTCGATAACCCGCTTCAAAACGGGCCTGTACAGGTTGCTGCGTTCGCGCAGGCCTGGGAATCGAGCATCAAGTTCCGGGTCCAGGGCGAAAACCCGCGCCAGAAGCCGGTCCAAGAGTAAGGATACGACGATTGCCGCGATCAGCGCGCCGGCGCTGACGCCGGAGGCCTTGACGAGATAGAGGAAGCCGTTCTTCTCTCCGGACACGAAAACGCCGAACACCATCACGACGTAGAGCAGGGCCAGAACATGCCAGATATCGGCGCCTCGCCGCCGGGTCACGCCGGCATTCTCGCCGCGAATCCAGGCCGCAACGGGGTCCCGGGTTTGCATGATCAGAACGATCACCAAGCCGGCGAAGATCATGGCGGAGAGAACCGCGATCGCGCGTGCTGCGGCGCCGCTCGCGCCAAGCGGCACGGCGATGTGAGAGAGCGCGAAACCGATCGTGCCGACCCAGGCCAGACGCGTGATCCATAAATAAAGATAGGCCGATGTCACCGAGGCGAGCGGCAGCGGGCGCAGGGCTTCGGCGTGTGGAGCCAATATCAGGCGCGCGGCAACGCCGATCGCGGTTGCCGCCGCGATGGCTTGAATGACGGTCTCCGCGATCTGGCGCGACTGTGGCGAACGGTCCAGCAAGGTAAGCGCGGCATAGCCCGCGGCCAGGACCGCGGCGACCATGGCGAGTTCCAGCACGCCGCGCGCGACGCCCGTGAAAATCCGGCCCTCGAGATCCTCGGGCACGTTATCGCGTAATCTCCTGGTCGCGCCGCCGAGCATCCGCGCGGAAATCCAGCGCGCCAGCAGGGCCACGAGTATCGGCAGTACCAGACCGCCGGTGAAGGCCTCGAGCCAAAAGTCCCGTCGGGCCTGGTCGGTTATCTGCTTGTTGAACCAATTCGGGAGGTTCAGGACCTCCGCGAAGGCTTTGGCGACGTTCTGCGCGATGTTCAAAAGCCGTTCGGTTTGCTGGTCGGCAACGGCGGCGAGATGTCCATCCAGGTCACTGTCCGTGGTGCTTTCCGAGCCGTCGTTCGTTCCCGGCATCGAAGCGTGCAGGGCTTGCAGATGCTTGATGAGTTCATCGCGCCTAGCCTCGTCCCGCAAGGTTTCGACGAGCTTGTCGATGGCTTCCTTGTTCGCGAGTTTCGTTTCGGGGGTGGCATCGGAAACCTGCGCGACCGCCTCGCCCGTGCACCATACGCCAATGGCGAACAGTACCGACATGATGCCTAAAAATCGGATCAGGCCACGCAAGATCTCATTCCCGTTCGGGTTCAAGGGCACGCTCGGGCCGACGGAACCGAGCTCTGACCAATAATAGGCCAGTCGGAGCCTTTGGCGAACCCGTAACCCGTGGCATCTAATCGGGCACGATAATCGGATCGAGCGGGTTTTCTCCAAGCACCAGGTCCGAGCCCTTTTCGCCGATCATCATCGCGCCGGCGTTCAGGTTGGCCGAGAGCATTGTCGGCATGATCGAGGCGTCGATGACCCGGAGTGCATCGAGACCCTTTACCTTGAGCGCATCGTCGACGACGGCTGTCGGATCACTGTCCGGCCCCATCCGGCAAGTGCCCATCACATGATAAGTCGTGCTGCCCCAATGGCGGGCGGCCTCCAGAAGTTCGTTGTCGCTTTGAATATCCGCGCCGGGATACTCCTCTTCGCCGAGATAGGGCTTCATGGCGTCGGTATGCATCAGCTTGCGCGCCAGTTTCATGGCCTCGACGGTGACGCGGCGATCTTCCTCGGCATCAAGATAATTCGGTTGAATGACCGGCTTATCGAACGGGTCGGCCGAGCGCGCCCGGACATAGCCGAGGCTCTCCGGTCGATGTTGCCACGCGGCCACGGTGAAGCCCGGATAGTCCGCCAGCACCCCATGGGCGCCGAGCTTGTAGCTCGCCGGCGTGAAAATGAACTGCACGTCATTGCTCTTGACCGCCGGATCGGTGTGCCAGAACCCGTAGACCATCGAGGGGTTGAGATTGACGATGCTCTTGCCGCCGGTGAAGTACTTCACGATCTCGCCCGCCAGGCGTAGGCCCTTGGCGCGTTCGTTGATGGTTTCAATGTTCTGAACACGGGCGCTGAACCGGGGCGCGTAGTGGTCCCGCAGGTTCTCGCCGACCCCGGGCAGATCATGAAGAACCTCGATCCCAAGCTCGTTCAGCAGGGCCGAGGGACCGATGCCGGATACGTGAAGCAGCTGGGGGGAGTTGATCGTGCCGCCCGAAAGAATCACCTCGCGATTGGCGCGCACCTCCATGGCCTTGCCGCCGCGCCCGCCCTTGGAATAGGCGACGCCCACCGCGCGCTTGCCGTCGAGAAGGATCCGGGTCGCGAAGGCGTTGGTGCGCACGGTCAGGTTCGCCCGCCCGCGCGCCGGCTTCAGAAAGGCCCGCGCCGTGCTGACCCGCCGCCGCTTGTGTGTGGTGCGCTGAACGTAGGAGATCCCTTCCTGACGCTCGCCGTTATAGTCCTTGTTGCGCGGGATGCCGAGTTCCGCCGCGCCGTCCATGAAAATCTCGCAGAACGGATGGGTGTAGTTCAGATCCGTGACCTGAAGATTGCCCTGGCGACCGCGGAAGGTGTCGTCGCCTTCGCCAATCCTTTGCTCGCAGCGCTTGAAATAGGGCAGGACATCCGCATAACCCCAGCCGCGGTTGCCCCGCTGGGCCCAGCTGTCATAGTCCATCCGCTGGCCGCGATTGTAGATATGGCCGTTGATCGAGCTGGAGCCACCGAGGGTCTTGCCGCGGGGTACGTCGATTACCCGGCCACCTGTCCAATGACTGGGCTCGGCCTGGAACATCCAGTTCACGTTGGGGTTCGCCAGGGTTTTGATGAAGCCCGCGGGGATGTGGATAAAGGGGTTCCAGTCCGGTGGTCCCGCTTCCAACAGACACACGCTGTATTTGCCGTTCGCGGTAAGCCGGTTGGCTAGAATGCATCCAGCCGATCCGGCGCCGACGATCACATAGTCAAAACTGTCAGCCATGGCGCGCCTCCCACTTTGTCGGAGCAAAATATCACAGGCGGGCATGTCTAGAACCGAGCTCTGCGCTCGCGCGCGCGTTACCACGCACGTGCTGCGATCTGGGTAACCCGGTCGCGGGTGTGTCGACCGCGAAGCAATTTCGTTCCCTGGCTTGCAGGCGCGAGAACGGATCGGACTTCGGTCCGATAACCCGGAAACAGAGCGTTCTAACTTCTTGGAGGGCTATTTTTATCCTTCTTTTTCAATCCACTAATTCTCATATCCTTGTTGATCCGTTATCCCGAACGCCACGGAGGCAGACCATGAGCGCCGATATTTTCGTTCTGCACGAGAACCCCGAATGGCTTCCGCCCTTTGCCCGCGCGTTCAAGGCGCGCGGGGTGGCTTTCGAGGAGTGGAATCTGGTTGAGCGGGGCATAGATCTGTCGTCACCGCCGCCGGAGGGGGTCTTCTACAATCGGATGAGCGCGTCTTCGCATACCCGCGGCCATCGCTATTCTCCGGAACTGACCAGCGTTGTGCTGGCCTGGTTGGAAGATCATGGCCGCCGGGTCGTGAACGCGTCGCGGGCGCTTCAGCTCGAGGTGAACAAATCCGCCCAGCTCACCCGCCTCGGCGCGTGTGGGGTTGCCGTTCCGCGCACCATCGCCGCCGTCGGCGTTGAACAAGCCCTGGACGCGGTTGCCGCCTTCGCCCCCGGTCCCGTCATCGTCAAGCCGAATCGGGGCGGCAAGGGCTTGGGCGTGAAGCTCCACGTGGATCTCAGCACTCTGCGGGAGTTGATCCTCGGCGACGGTCTCGCGCCATCGGTCGACGGCATCACCTTGTTTCAGCGGTATATCCGCCCCCTGGACGGCACCATCACCCGGGCCGAGTTCATCGGTGGCGGATTCCACTATGCCGTCAAGATCGACACGACCATGGGGTTCGAGCTGTGCCCCGCCGATGTGTGCGCCGTCGAAGGTGGCCCGCCGGCGCCGAGTTTCACAGTCATCGACGAGATCGATCCGGTGTTCAAGGCACGCCTGGAGCGTTTCCTGGCGGTTAATGGCATCGAAATCGCGGGTATCGAGTTCGCGACCGGAGCCGACGGGACGCCATATGTCTATGACGTGAACACGAATACGAACTACAATGCCGCCGCCGAGGCCGCCGCGGGTCGTGACGCGCCTCAAGCGCTGGTCGATTATCTGATCGCCGAGCGAAACAGAACTTATGGCCGTCTCGTGGCCTGATTGGAGGATCCCATGGCCCGGGTGCGTGATGTTGAGATTGACGAGGTTCCGGACGACGCCAAGCCGATCTATCAGCGCTATGCAACCGAGTACGGGCCCTTCCTCAATCAGGTGAAGGTCTTCGCGCATCGCCCGATCGCGCTTCGGCACGTCATGGGCATGCTCCTGGAGATGTCGGATAACCCGATCCTCGATAAGCGCTATCTCGAGATCGCCATCGTCACGGTCTCTGAAATCAACAAGTGCGATTATTGTGTCGCCCATCACGGCCCAAAGCTGATGGCCCATGGACTTTCCTCGGAAACAGTCGCGGCGATCCTGGAGCCGGATTGTCCGGGCCTGGACGAGGTGGATCGTCTGGTGCGGGACTACGCCGCTCAGGTCACCCGAGACCACAACAGGGTTCGGGACACGCTGTTCGACCGGCTGCGCGATCATTTCAGCGAGGAGCAGATCGTCGAGCTGACCTTGCGCATCACGCTTTGCACTTTCTTCAATAAGTTCAACGACGTCATGCAGCTCGACATGGAAGACGCGGCGTTGGAACTCGGGGCCAACCAGGCCGCTGAATAGGAAGGCGGTCGCTCCGCGCGCTGCTTGAGGTTTGCGTACCAAGCTTCCGTCGCCCTTCGCAGGCAAGGGCTTTTGCCGCCGGCTCCTCGTCGTGACGGTCGAACGGGGCGTTGTACCGCCGACGCGGTGTCGTCGTTCTCGCCAAAAGCCCGAGCTTTCGCTAGGGCGACGTTACGGGGACAACGATGAGGGGAATGATCCAGGGGCTCTCGAAGGGTCTTCATTCAACCCCACCGCCTTGGCCCGCTACGCCTTTCTCGCCCGCCACTCGTCGTGCCGCCGCTTGGTTTCGTCCGTCAGGCTCAATGCCATGAAGCGGTAGGCGTCGACCCAGGACGCGTCCTCTAGGTTCGGTATATCCAGTCCCCTGTTAAGCGATTCCTTGGCCATCTGGGTCGCGAATGTCGGGGCCGAGGCGATGTGCTCGGCGACATCCATTGCATGGCTCATCAGCTTGGTGTGCGGTACCAGCCACTGCGCCAGGCCGATCCGGTACGCTTCCTCGGCGGACAGTGAAAACCCCATGGCCAGGCGCATGGCCTGTCCCTTGCCGACCCAGCGCGCCAATCGCACCGCGCCGCCATAGGCCGGCATGATCCCGAGCGCGGTCTGCGGCATCCGCCATTCCGCCTTTTCCGAGGCGACGATCAGGTCACAGCAATAGGTCAGAATACAGCCGACGCCGATGGCGTAGCCGTTCACCGCCGCGACCACGGGTTTTGGAAAGTGATCGAGGACACGCGCGGCGAATTTACGCCACCGCGGCAACTCGGTGAAGAAATCGTCCATGGTCTCGAGAGTATGGGTGCGAGGGTCCTTGAGGTCCGCTCCCGCCGAGAAGGCGCGGCCCGCCGGGTCGCCGGTGATCACCACGCAGTGCACGCCGTCGTCTTTCTCGGCCGCCTCGAAATGTTCAATCAGGCCGTCGCTGAAGTCCTGTCCCCAACAGTTCCGCGCCGCCGGACGGCTGAGCGTTATGACCGCGATGTTGTCCCGTTTTTCGTACAGTACCGGCATATCCGTTCCTTCTCGATTGCCGGCCAAGAATGCGCGTCACGAGGGGCCTTTGTCGAGGAGGTGGTATTGTCGGGGCGGCGCGGATATGGTCCGGCCATGGTAATAACCCCTCCTTCCACGGTCGCTGTCATCGGTGGCGGCCCGGCCGGTCTCATGGCCGCGGAAACCTTGCTCGCCCGTGGTCACGGCGTTGAGATCTTCGATGCCAAGCCGTCGTTTGGCCGCAAATTCCTCATGGCGGGAAAAAGCGGACTCAATCTGACCCATGGTGAGGATTTCGACACCCTGCTGACGCGCTTTGGGGACGGCGTGGGCGTTCTTGAGCCCGCCTTGCGCCGGTTTGGCCCATTGGAGATCCAGGCCTGGGCACGTGGGTTGGGCATCGAGCTTTTCACCGGGAGCTCGGGTCGGGTCTTTCCCACGGCGATGAAGGCCTCTCCCTTGCTGCGCGCTTGGCTGTCGCGGCTGGCGGGGGCAGGCGCGCGGGTTCACACGCGGCATCGCTGGAAGGGCTGGGCCGAGGATGGCGCGCTGATATTCGATGCCCCGAACGGGGAGCTCCTCGCATCGCCCGATGCCACGGTCCTCGCGCTCGGCGGGGCGAGTTGGCCTCGGCTCGGGAGCGATGGAGCGTGGGCCGAAACCCTGCGCCACCGGAGGGTGGAATGCTCTCCGTTCAAGCCCGCGAATTGCGGTTTCCATGTGGATTGGAGTGATCATTTTCGCGAGCGCTTCGCCGGAGCCCCCTTGAAGTCATGCATCCTGTCGATTGACGGCGCCGCGGTTTCCGGTGATTGCGTGGTGACGGAAAGCGGCCTGGAGGGTGGCGCGATCTATACGCTTTCCGCCAAGCTTCGCGAGAAGATCGAGGCCAAGGGCGCGGCGATGTTGCTGGTGAACCTGGCGCCGAAACGAGACCCCGAGCGCCTGCTAAGGGCGTTGTCGCGGCCACGGGGAAAGCGATCGCTCTCGAATTTTCTGCGCCAGGCCACGGGCCTGGACGGCGTCAAGGCGGGGCTTCTGCGCGAGCGACTACCGTCTAAGAGTTTCGATACGCCGAGAACCCTGGCCAAGGCGATCCAGTCGCTCGGTGTGTTGGTTACCGCGCCGCGGCCGATCGAGGAAGCGATCAGCACCGCTGGCGGCCTTGCCTTCGAGGGGCTCGATGGCGGACTGATGGTCAAGGCCATGCCGGGTCTGTTCGCGGCGGGAGAGATGCTGGACTGGGAGGCGCCGACGGGCGGGTATCTCCTCACCGCTTGTTTGGCGACGGGGCGCATGGCGGGAGCCGCCGCGGCGGATTGGTTGGAAGGGCGGACTACTTGACGGCGCCGACCAGCGCCGCGATCCGATCCAAAACCGGCAATACCTCCTCCGGACCCGCCGCCGGGAGGGTCAGGACGCAGCGCTCGGTCCCCGCGTCCTGGTAGCGCTTGAGCGTGTCGGCATCCTCGGCGACACCGTAGACCGTGATCGGGATCGAGTCCGGCTCACGCCCGGCCTCGGCGGCCATCTGGCGGAATTGCGGGAAGATATCCAAGGCCTCGCCGTAATTCGGGCGCTTGGCGTGTGGCAGCCAGCCGTCGCAATACTCGATCGCTCGTCGGCCACCATACGGAAACGCGCCGCCCATCAGAACTGGCGGGTAGGGTTTTTGAACCGGCTTCGGCCAGGTCATCATTTCGGGAAACTCGACGAACCGCCCGGAATACGAAGCCTTGTCCTTGGTCCAGACCTCCCGCATCGCCTCGACGCGTTCCTTCATCAGGCTCATGCGTGTTTTGAAGTTGGTGCCGTGATCCGCCATCTCCTCGGCGTTCCAGCCGGCGCCAATACCGAACAGGAACCGACCGTTGGAGATCTGATCGATCGTGGCGACGGATTTCGCGGTCTGGATCGGGTCGCGTTGAATAACCAGACAGATGCCGGTGCCGATCCGCAGACGCTCCGTCGCGGCGGCGGCGGCGGCCAGGGTCACGAAGGGGTCCATCACGTCGTAATACTTCCTGGGCAAATCGCCGCCTTGCGGGAAGGGCGATCGGCGAGAGGTCGGGATATGGGAGTGCTCAGGCGCCCAAAGTGACTCGATGCCGCGTTCCTCGAGCGCCTTGCCGAGCGCCACCGGGCCGATGGAATAGTCGGTGAAGAACAGGGAAGCGCCGATATGCATGGGAGTTTTTCCTTGGTGATGGTTCGCGAGCGTCGGTTGATATTGGACGCATTCGCGTGGAGAGTCTTGCTACAACGAGGTTTGGGGCGGCCGTTTCACGGACGGGATCGACCGCGAACGACCGATCTCGCGCGGCGTGAAGCAGCATAACGAAAGCCAATCATGATCACCTACACCAGAGAACTCACCGTTGCCTGGGGCGAATCCGATCCGTTCGGCCTCGTCTACTATCCAATGATGTTCACCTGGTTCAACGAGGCCGAGCACGACCTGTTGCGTGAACTCGGCTTTTCGACCAACCGTCTGATCAAGGAAAGCCGAACCGCCTTCGTCATGGGGGACATCAAGTTCCGCTTTCTCGGTCCCGCCTCCCTTGGGGACCGGGTGGTCACGACCATTCATCTGGCGGAGTTGGGAACCGCCAGCCTGCACTGGGATTGCAAGGCGTTTCATAAAGGCTCCGGCGCGCCGATCACCGAGGGACGGGCGATCCGCGTTCACTCACGGTTTCAGGACGACGGATCCCTGAAGGCTATCCCGGTACCCGATGACATCCGAAAGGCGCTTGGTCGGCCAAGCGTATTGCCTTCCGATGGAGATGTTTCATGAAACTCTGCTATCAGTCCTACGTCGATTACCAGAACGGCGCGGCTTATCTGGATGCCCTCAAGGTTCATCTCGACAGCGTCGTCGACCCCGGCACCACGATCGACATCAAGGAGATAACCCCCTTCGATTCCTACGCGCATCCGATCGTCGAATGGCGGTGCGCGCGTGAGATGATCACCCATGCCATCGACGCGGAACGGCAGGGCTATGACGCGTTCATCGTCGGCCATTTTCAGGATGCCGGGCTTTACGAGGCGCGCTCGGTGGTCGACATCCCGGTTGTGGCGCTGGGAGAGGCTTCCATGCTGTATGCCTGTCAGCTTGGACAGCGCACGGGGATCGTCACCATCAACCCGCGTTTTATCCCCTGGTTTCATCACCAGATCGGTAAATACGGCCTGCGCGAGCGGGTGACGGGCGTTCACTCCATGAGTTTTGAGCCAGGACAGATTCTCGACGCGATCGGATCGGATGCCAAGTTGGAGGAGGTTCGCGCGCTGTTTGACCAGCAAGGCCGGCCATTGGTCGAACAAGGCGTCGACGTGCTGATCCCCGGTGGGGGAATTCCGATGCTTCTGTTCAGCCGGATACGCGATCATCGGGTCGGCGCGGCGCCAGTGATCAACGGGATCCCGATCGTGGTCAAGATGGCGGAAATGGCGGTCAAGCTGCGGGAGCTAACCGGATTGGGAGTCAGTCGCGTCTCGGACTACGCCAAGGCACCGGATCACGTTATCGAGGAGTTTCTGACTCACCCGAAGGGGCTGTGAGGTCCTGGACCCACGAAGCCGCTAGCTTCCTGCGAGAAACTCCTTGGTTTCCGCGACCGCCTCGGCGAGGCCGCAACGTTTGACCGGCGTGCCTTCGGGAAACGCGCCGAGCAGGCGGCTGGGCATCATCGGATCGAGTAGGGTGAAGACACCCCGGTCACCGGCGCGGCGAATCAGACGTCCAAACGCCTGTTTCAGTTTCAACCTCGTAAGCATGTCGGTATAGGCGCCGCCGCCGAAAGCCGAGCGTCGGGCTCGGTAAAGGATATTGGGGCGTGGCCAGGGCACCCGGTCAAAGGCGATCAGACGCAGCGAGCGGCCCGGCACGTCGACCCCGTCGCGAACCGCGTCGGTGCCGAGCAGGCAGGCGTCTTCCTCGGCCCTGAAGATCTCGATCAATGTCGCGAGATCGAGACCGTCGACATGCTGGGCATAGAGCGCGAGACCGGCCTCGTCGATCGGCCCGGATATCCTCGCGTGAACACCGCGAAGCCGCTGAATCGCGGTGAACAGACCGAGCGCGCCGCCGCCAGAGGCCAGGAACAGCTCGCGATAGGCGGCGGCGACCTGGTCGAGGTCGTCCTTGCGCACGTCGCCGATGATAAACACCCGTGTCTGGGCGGCGTAGTCAAACGGAGAGGCAACCGCGGCCCTGACCGCCGGCGCCGGAAGATGCAACCCGCCGGTCCGTTGTTCCGCGCTCAGCCAATCGGCCTCGGCCTCTCCGGAGGCATCCCTCAGGGTCGCCGAGGTGACGACCACGCCATGCGCCGGCCGGATCACCGTCTCGTGCAGCGGGATCGTCGGATCAAGCCAGTGTCGGCGCATGCCGATATCGGCGTCGCGCCCGTCAATGCGGTCGATTTCGAACCAATCGACGAATTCCTCTGGTGTCGCTTGGTCGAGAGAGCCGAGCATCGAGCGCCAGGCGCCGACCATGACCTCGCCGCGCCGGGTCAGCGAGCGCATCACCGCCTCGGTTCGCATCCGTGTCGAGGTTTCCAGATCCTTGGCTTCGTCCTCTAGGGTCGCGGCAAGAAGCTTGCGCAAGGTCAGTATGGGTTTCAGCAACCTGGCCAAGGCGGCGTCGAGGTCGCCGGCGGCCTCCAGCAAGCCGTCGACCGGGGGCTTGGCGTCGGTTTCCAACGAGTATGGGCTGTTGGTTTGCTCGCTTCGGGCATAGACCTGTTGGCGAACCCGGGCGAGAAACACTTCGGCTTGGCCATTGGGCTGTTCGTCGCCGAGCCGGTTGAGCCAGCCGTCACTGGGCAGGGCGCGGGCGGCGGCGAGGATCTCGTCCAGCGCTTCCAGAGCCTCGGGATCGTCGGCGATCAGATCCTCGACCCGCCGCTTGAGGCCCCGGGCGCGTCCCGAGCGTCGTCCCTCGGCGCCGGTCAGCCAGCGGCGCAGCTCGGCTGTCTCGGCGCCGCTCAGATGGGCCGAAAACGCGCCATCGGCGGCATCAAAGATATGGTGTCCCTCGTCAAAGACGTAGCGGGTCGGAAGATGTGTGTCGTCGACCCCTCCCAGGGCCGCCTGGATCATCACCAGCGCATGATTGGCGATCACGATCTCGGCGCGCCGGGCCATGCGCACGGACTTCTCGATGAAGCATTTATGGTAGTGCGAGCAGGCGGAATAGATGCATTCACCCCGCCGGTCGGCGAGGCCGAGCGTGCGGCCCCGGCCCAGCAGATCGGACAGCCAGGCGGGAAAGTCGCCGCCCATCATGTCTCCGTCCCGCGTAGCCTGGGCCCAGCGCGCCATGAGACCGATCGCGGTACCGTATTGCGGCGCCATGGTCAGTGTTCGAGTGGCTTCCTCCAGATTGAGCAAGCATAGATAGTTTTCGCGGCCCTTGCGGATCACCACCTTGCGGGACTTGCGCACCGGATCGGGGTGCAGGCGGTCAAGCTCGCCGTCGATCTGATGCTGCAGATTTCGGGTATAGGTCGAGAACCAGACCGCGCCACCGTTCTTCTCGGCCCAGACACTCGCGGGCGCGACATAGCCAAGGGTCTTTCCGACACCGGTCCCGGCCTCGGCCAGAACCACGCGGGGTTCGTCCTGGTTCTCGCGGGGATGAAAAGCGGCCGCGACGGCGGAGGCGTAATCCGCCTGGCTTGGCCGAGCCTCGGCGCCGTCGCCAAGGAGTAGGGCGAGGCGTGCCCGGGCTTCCTCGGTGCCGATCGGCTCGTTCCCGGCGGGAGGTTCGGGTGCGTGCTCCGACCATTCGGACAGTCGCCTCCAGACATCCAGGCCCGAAACCCGTACCGGGCCGGCATTCGGCGTCGCCTCGAAGCCGAGAGCCTCCAGAACCAGCGGCGCCCAGGGCCAGCCGCAATCGTTCATCACCCTCGCGATCGGCTCGGCGGTCTTGTCGTCGTGATTGTCGGTGATCTCATCAAGCAATAGCTCGGCGATCTGGGGAAGAATCAGCGCCTCGTCGATATGGCTCTCCGGCACTGGTAGCTCGAAGGCGCGGGCCAAACCTCTCGGCGTCGGAAGACAGAATTGCGCCGGTCGGACGAAGGCGAACAGCTCCAAGACGTCATAGGCGGCGAACCGCTCGCAATTCATGCGCCTTGTCGCGGCGCGGGCGTGGCAGACCAGCGGAGCGGTCCGGCGCGCGCGTATCGCCGCCTCGTCTCGGTTCAGTTCCTCGACCTCACCGTCTCCGGACAGCCAAACGCAGATCTTCGGAGCCGGCCAAAGCACCGGCGGCGGCCAGGAGGAGGGGGCGTTCTGGTCGGCGTCGTTCATAATGCCGTGTAACAAGTCCGCGCGTGCTTTGCCAGGACGGGGCGACGGAGCGGTTCGCCAATTGGCGCGGACATGCGATGATTGCCGGGCCGGCACGTCGGGGGAACGACATGGATAACACGGACATCCGGATCATCGGCCTGTTGCAGGCCGATGGCCGTCTGTCACTCGCGCGAATCGGCGCCGAAGTGGGACTTTCCACTTCCGCCGTCAACGATCGCCTGCGAGCCTTGCGTAAGCGCGGGGTGCTCACGGGGACCACGGTGATCGTGGATCCGGCGAAACTCGGCCTCGGTGTGCTGGCCTTCATCTCGGTACTGATCGACTGGAGCGCCCATAACGAGGCGTTCAGCCGGGCGGTGCGCGACATGCCGGAGGTGTTGGAGTGCCATCATGTCACCGGCGACTGGTCCTACCTCTTGAAGGTCCGTACCTGGGACAATGACAGCCTTGAGGATTTGATCTCGAACCGTATCAAGGCGCTCCCCGGGGTTACCCGCAGCGAGACCATATTCGCCGTCGGCACCGACAAGGAGACGACACGCCTACCGGTTCGGTGACGCCCATCAACTCACGCCGCCCGAACAGACCCTGCCCGCGTTGCCTTGGTCAACGCCTGATCCAAATCCTCGATCAGATCCTCAATATCCTCCAGGCCCGCCGAGATGCGCGCGAAACCCTCGGTGATACCCAGTTTCCCGCGATCGTCCTCGGGCATGGCCCTGTGGGTGGTGGTGGCGGGATGGGTGATCAGGCTTTTCGAGTCGCCGAGATTGTTCGAGATATCCACGATCCGCAGATTATCGAGCAAGGCGAAGGCGGTAGTCTTGCCGCCGGCGACCTCGAACGAGACGACGGTGCCGAAATCGCTCATCTGAGCCTTGGCCAACGCGTGCTGGAGGTGGCTTTCCAAACCGGGATAAAGAACACGAGTGATGGCGGGGTGGCTCTCCAGGAACTGAGCGATGCGCAGCGCGCTCCGGCACTGACGCTCGACCCGCAGATCCAGGGTCTCCAGTCCCTTCAGCAAGGTCCAGGCGTTATAGGGGCTTAACGCCGGCCCGGTGTGGCGGACATAGGGGAGCAGCACGTCGTCGTGGAAGTCCTGGCTACACAGGATCGCGCCGCCGAGGCACCGGCCCTGGCCGTCGATATGCTTGGTGCCGGAATAGACCGAAACGTCCGCGCCGAGGCGAATGGGCTGTTGCAGGAGGGGGGTGGAAAATACGTTATCCACCACCACGCGCGCGCCGGCGTCATGAGCGAGCTTGATCACGGCGGGCAGGTCGATGATCTCCAAGGTCGGGTTGGATGGGGTCTCCAGGAAGATGCAGGCCGCGCCGTCCTTGAGAGCGTCGCGCCACTGGTCCAAATCGGTTCCGTCCACCAGAACGGTCTCGACCCCGAAGCGCGGAAGAATATTGGTCACGATCTGATGGCATGAGCCGAACAGCGCGCGGCTCGCCACCAGACGGTCTCCCGCCTTGAGTTGACTGGCCAGCGCCGCGTGAACCGCCGCCATGCCGCTGGATGTGGCGAAACAGGCCTCGGCGCCCTCCAGCACTTTCAGGCGATCCTCGAACATCTTGACGGTGGGATTGCCGTATCGTGAGTAGACAAAGCCGTCTTCCTCGCCCTTGAAGCGGGCTTCCGCGGAACCCGCGCTTTCATAGACAAAACCCGAAGTGAGGTAGAGCGCCTCGCAGGTTTCGCCGAAGGAGGAGCGGGTAAGGCCGCCGCGCACCAACTGGGTCGCGGGTCTCCAATTCTCGGTGTGATCAATGGTCATGTAAGCGTTTCCTTCTCTTAGCCTTGAGCCCAGGGCAGGCCGCTGGCGCGCCAACCGGACACCGTATTCCGGTGCCCGGCCTCGTCCTTGGGACCCTCGAAGCCGTCGGAAATATTGAAACAATGCTGGTAGCCGTCCTCGGTAAGCGCGATCGCCGCGTGCTTGGAGCGTTGCCCGGAGCGGCACAGCAGCAATACGACTTGATCCTCGCGAACGCCGGCGGCCCGAACCGCCGGAATGAAGTCGGAGTTTCGCTCCATTCCCGGAAATGTCTGCCAGGAGATCAGCACGGGTTCTCGGCCGAGATCCGATAGATCCGGGCGGCCGACGAACTCCCATTCCGGGGCGGAGCGCACGTCGACGAGCACCGCGTTGGGGCTATCGCGCAGGATTTCGATCGCCTGACGGCTGTTGACGTCGCCGGCATAGGATTGTTCGGTATGACTGGCGGTTGTCATGACACGCCTCCTCAATAGCCCCAGGACCCGGCGCAACAGCCATCCTGATCGCCCGCGGGCGTGCCGTGTTGTTTGGCTTCGATGGGAATCGGAGCGGCCGCGGGTTTGTCGTGATGAAACGCGGCCCAGGGGGCGGCGCTGGCCCAGCCGGCCGCGGGCGCGAGGGCGGGGGTGGATCGATACTTGAACGGAATCATAACGTCAGTCTCCCAAGCCGTTCGTTACGGGCCCACGGGAGACTTCCCGTGGCGCTTTAGCGGTTGGTGACGCGGACGCAAGCTGCCCTTCAAATCGCCGCGGGTCCGTCGGGGTGGACCAATCCCTGATTCGGCTTTTGGCTGCCCATCGGGGACAAAAAACGCCGTCGCGGCAAAGCCGGACAGCGCGTCCCTCTTTAGCCGCATTTTTAAAGCGCCCGCAAGCTGATGATCAAATCGGCGCTGTCGATAAATGAAACCACATGGAGGTGGTTGTCAAGCATGGACCTCAAAATTTTTCTGGAGGGCGCGTTCGCCGAGTTTCCAACTGGCCTACTATAGTTTGTCGCCGGCGATCACGGCGAGGCGCCAGTATTTTACATAGCAATCAACATTCTCGAACCCGTCCGCGGCCATCCAGTCGAGATGCTGCGCGAGGGTCGCGGTTCGCGCGCGCGCCGAGGCGAAGAGACTGTGTTGAAGATCGATGTCGCTGGCGCCTTTCTGCCGTGCCATTTCTCGCCACTGCTCGACATAGATGTCCTCGAGATCGTCGGTGGCGCCGCGCACCTGGGTAATGCTGATCAGGCGGCCCTGGCGACGGAGTGCCGCGTAGGTTGCCGACAGGAGTGTGCGCTTGGACTTGTTCTCCAGAAAATTAGCTTCCAGTTCCTGGACGACGACATCATAGGGGCCATCCAGATTCACGCGCACGTAGTCGCCTAACTCATAGGTGATCTGGTCGCCGTGTTTGGCGAGCCTGTCGCGCGCGGCCTCGAGGTTGATCCGCTCGTCGTGAACCACGTGCACTTTGGCATTCGGGATGTTTTCGAGGATCTGTTCCACCAACAGGCCTGTTCCGGTGCCTATGTCCAGAACGCGGTAGGACTGATCATCAACAGGCGATGGCAAAAGCCGTAGGATGGTTTCCTGGAGGTCGTTCAGGTGCGGTACAAGGCGCTGTCGTCTTTCCGACATCGCGTTGAAGTCTTGGCCCTGGTCGTCGTCGGCGAAACTCATGGCGCACCTCTTGGCTCCCAGTCCAACATCAAGTCCAGCGGGATGCAAGCGAGTCGGTGGGGAAGCATGTCCGTCGCCGGTCCACAACCGGAGCGAAAGAGGGGTTTTGACGACGATTGCGCCCGGATGTCGCGCCTTGACGGAAAATCGTCAAAAATGCGCTTTCCAGATACCCCCCGCGCCGTTACCTTTCCCGTGACGATAAGATGCATGGCTCCGGGATCGAAATCGGAGTCGAGACGGAATTCGAACGCACGGGAGAGCTTCAGTGCAAAACCAGAACATTCAACAGGTCCAGGCCGCGCGTTCGGAAACCATGGTCGCCGCCGTTCTCGGCCTGCTGGTTGGGACCTTCTTGATCATCGGTGTCGGTTTCGCCCACCCCGAGGCGATCCACAACGCCGCCCACGATACCCGCCACACGACGGCTTTTCCCTGTCACTAAGGCCCGCGAATCTAGCGGGATTGGGCTGGAGATAGGCTAGTGATACGGCGTCTTTTCGTGTCGGCGATCGCGGCCGGCGTTCTTGCCGGCCTCATCATCTCGGCGATCCATCAATTCACGACCGTGCCGATCATTCTGCACGCCGAAAGCTTCGAGAACGAGGCCGCGCGGGCTGAAACCGTTACCGTTGATCGCGCGATTCCGGTCGGCTTTCCGCTCGGAAATCCGGCGTTCCCGTCCGATCCTCGACACCTGTTCGCGCATGGCGGTGAAACTCATGATGGAAACCCGGCTTGGGCGCCACGAGATGGGGCGGAGCGCATCGCTTTCACGGTAATGACCACCGTGCTCACGGGGATCGGCTTCGCGCTGGTTCTCGTCGCGGGAATGATGGTCCGTGGGAAAACCGTCGATTTTCGACGCGGCGTGATGTGGGGCGCGGGCGGGTTTGTCGCCTTCACCCTGGCGCCGACCATGGGATTGGCGCCGGAGGTTCCCGGCGCGGCGGCCGCGGATCTCGTAGCTCGGCAAATTTGGTGGATTTCCGCCGCCATCACGGCGTTGGCTGGGCTCTGGATGTTGGTTTTTACTCCGGGCACGGCCTGGAAAGTCGCGGGCGTTGTGCTGCTTGCGGCGCCGCATGTCGTCGGTGCTCCGCACCCGCATGAGCTTGGGACCGGTGGCGCTCCGGCGGAACTGGCGGCGCAATTCGCGGCGACGTCGATCGCGACGGCGGCGGTGTTCTGGGCATTACTGGGTGGTTTCGCGGGGTACTTCCTCGGGCGGGCGCAAGCATCCGCTTAACCGCTGGACAGGCTCGACCTCGCCCTCGACAATGGCGGCGAGGAGATTTCAAATGTCGGAAAAAATCGCGGTAATCGGGGCCGGTCTTATCGGCCGATCCTGGGCCATGGTCTTCGGGCGCGGCGGGCACCAAGTCGCTCTATTTGATGCCTTCCCGGATGCCCTGGATGCCTCGGAACGATTGCTGGATGCCAGCCTCGCCGATCTCGAAGCCAACGGCCTGATCGGATCGGCGCGCGAGGTTCGCGGACGGATCAGTCGCGCCGATTCCTTGGAAGAGGCGCTGGACGGCGCTCGATGGGTCCAGGAAAACGCCTTGGAGCAAGTGGCCGTTAAGCGTGAGCTTTTCTCGCGCATGGACGCGCTGGCGCCGGCGGATACGATCATCGCGAGCTCGACATCGGCCATCCCCTGTCACGAGATCACCGACGGCATGGCCGGCGCGCGTCGCATGTTGGTGGCGCATCCGGCGAACCCGCCGTATCTCCTGCCGATCGTTGAACTTTCCGGAGCCGACGCAACTAGCGCGGAAACCATTGCGCGTTCCCGCGTTTTTCTCGAGGGCGTCGGGATGGCGGTTATTACCATCAACAAGGCGGTAAAGGGGTTTGTGCTGAACCGGCTTCAGGTCGCGCTGCTGACCGAGGCCTTCAAACTTATCGAGGACGGCGTGGTGTCCGGGGCGGATCTTGACAAGACGCTGAAACACGGGCTGGGACTGCGCTGGTCCTTTATGGGGCCCATGGAGACCATTGATTTGAACGCGCCGGGTGGCATTCGGGACTATCTCGAACGCTTCGGACCCTCCTTCGAAGAGATCTCGATCGAGCAATCCGAGACGCGTCCCTGGACGTCCGAGCGATACCAGAGATTGGAGCGGGAGCGTCGCGACGTGATGTCTCAGGACAAACTGCCGGAACGTACCGCCTGGCGGGACCGCCGATTAATGGCCCTGATGCGCCATAAGATGCAAGCCGCGGAGGAGATTGGCGAATGACCCGCGAGATAAACGAGCAGAGGCGATCATGTTGCGACTAGGATTGATGGGGGCCGGCGCGATCGGCGATGACGTCATCCGGATGGTACGGAGCGAATTCGCCGACCGGATTACCATCCCCGCCGTCTTGGTTCGCAATAAGCGAGACAATCAACCGGAAGATTATCCTTTATTAACAAATGATTTCGGTGCTTTCTTTAAGCATGACTTTGATGTTGTTTTGGAGGGAGCCGGTCACGCGGCGGTGATCGATCACGCGGAAAAGGTGCTGGCCTCGAAGACCGATATGATCGTCACCTCGGTCGGCGCCTTCACCGATGACGCGGTCTATCAGCGTTGTGTCTCGGCGGCCGAGCGGGCCGGCTCTCGTCTAATCATTCCCTCGGCGGGGATCGGTGCGCTGGACACGCTCTCGGCGGCGGCGGTCGGCGGTTTGACCTCGGTTCATATGATCGTTCGCAAGGACCCCTCCGCCTGGTTCGGAACCCATGCCGAGACCGTCTTCGACCTTGCCGGCATGACAGAGCCCACCGTGATCTTCGAGGGCTCGCCACGAGAAGGGGCGGCGCTGTATCCCCAGAACGTGAACATCTCCGCGGCGGTATCTCTCGCTGGGATGGGGTTGGACGATACCCGTCTTACGATCATCGCCGACACCGAGATCGATACCCATATCTGCGAGGTTCACGGCGAGGGTGCGTTCGGCAAGTTCAGTTTCGTCGAGGACATGGTGATTTCCGAGACCAACCGAAAGACCTCGAAGCTGGTGGCCATGGCGGTCATGAAGACCGTCCGCCAGATGGTCAGCCCGGTCCTGATTGGAGCTTAAACCGCCGCCGCGTTCCACCGTCACCGTCGCCCTGATGTAGATCAGGGCTCTTGGCTCAATGGTTCGAGTCGATAAACGGCGGTAACCAGGAACGACCGTGGCGGTTTCGCGGCCCTCGCCACAAGCTCCCGCCTCCGCGGGAGCGACGCTGGGGACTTTGAGGGCTAAAGCCTAGACCTCGTTCACCGGATGACGCGCCGGCTCGCCGCTTAGGACCCGGACCATGTCGGCGCCGGCGGTTCCCGCGATGGTGCGTAGGCACTCCACGGTCGATCCCGCCATGTGCGGCGTCACGATGAGGTTCGGCGCACCGTAGATCGGGCTGTTCGGGTCCGGAGGCTCGCCCTCCAGGACATCAAGCGCCGCGCCGCCGAGACGACCGTCGATAAGGGCTTGCGACAGCGCCGCCTCGTCGATCAGGCTGCCGCGCGCGCAGTTCACGATCATGGCGCTGGGCTTCATCTTGGCGATGGCGTCGGCGTTTATCATGTGACGGGTCGCCGGGATTGCCGGGGCGTGGAGAGAAAGGATATCGGCGCTGGCGAGGACACCGTCCAGGCTCATGGGCTCGGCGCCACGCCGGGTGATCTCGTCCTCGGAGAGCGCCGGGTCATGCGCGATCACTCCCATGCCGAAGGCGTCGGCGATCCGGGCCACGCGCTGGCCGATCTGGCCGAGGCCGATCAGACCCAATACCCGTCCCTTCAACTCGCCACCAGTGTGTCTCGTGCTATCCCAGGCTTTCTCCGCCTTGGCCTTGTGCGCGGCGTCGGGAATTCGGCGCAGCAGGGAAAGCATCAGGCCGAAGGTGATCTCGGTCACCGCGTCGGCGTTGGCGCCTGGGGTATTGGTGACCAGTACCCCGCGCTCGGTGCAGGCGGCGACATCCACCGGATCAACCCCGGCGCCGTGAACCGCGACAATCTTCAGATCCGGCAGGCGGTCGAGCAGTGAGGCGGTGATATAGCCCGAGCGTAGCAGGATCGCGCCCGCGCCTTGCAGCATGCCCGCCCAATGCGTCTCTTCGTCCGGCGATAGCGGCTTATAGGGCAGGGCCACGCCGCGAACCTCGAAACTATCTCCAGCGGCCCGCCGGACGGGCTCCTCGAGGATTGGCAACTGATCGGTCGCGGCCAGCGCGATCCAGGGTGTCGAAGCGGAGCTCATGGCGGTCGTTCCGTGTTTCCAGGCGAGGAGGCGGATACTATCGATTTCGCGTGGAATTGGAATGCCCGGTTCCGTCGCTTACAGTGCCGGTCTCGCAACCGAATTCCAGGATCACGTGAAATGCCGACTTCTCCCATGTCACCGGCGGGTCTGACCGCGCTAATCCGGGCTTCTCTCGCGGCGGGTGGTTTCTCCGAGGCGAATGCCGAGATCGTCTCGGAACATCTTGTCGACGCGGAGATGAAGGGCGTCGCCAGCCACGGCGTAAACCGACTCGGGCTTTATCTCGGCGAGGCCAAGCGAGACGTGATCGATCCGGCGGCGGACCCGCTGATCACCGAGCCACGCCCGGGCATGATGCATGTCGACGGCGCCCGCGGGATCGGTATCGTCGCGATGAAGCGGGCGACGGATGCCGGAATCGCCGCCGCGCGACAGCGGGGAATGGCGACGGTCGGCATTGTCAAATGCGGCCATACCGGGCGCATGGGCGCCTATGGTGAACAGGCTGCGGAAGCCGGCTTCATGGCGATAAGTCTCGGCGGCGGTGGTCGTCGGCTGTGGGGCAATGTCGTGCCCTTCGGCGGCAAGGACCCGATGATGAGCACCAATCCCTACACCCTGGCCTTGCCGGGCGGTCCGGGGGACCCGGTTGTCTGTGATTTCGCGATTTCCACTTGGCCCGCCGGCAAGGTCGCGGTGGCGCGGGCAAACGGCCAGACACTGCCGCCCGACGTGGTTGTCGACAAGGATGGTCAGCCGTCAACCGACCCGGAGGCGTTTTACGACGGCGGCGCGCTTCTGCCGGCGGCGGGAGCCAAGGGCAGCGGCATGGGGATCATCGCCGAATTGATGGGCGACGCGATGCTCGGCGAGGCGGTGGAATACAACTGGCTCATGGTGCTGATCCGCGCCGACGCGTTCCGCCCGATGGCTGACTACACCTCCGCAGCCGAGGGTTTCATGGCCGAGGTCCGTGGTTCGACCCCGGCGCCCGGTTTTGACAGGGTCATCATGCCGGGCGAGCGGGAAACCGGCCAGGCGCGCGCCGCCGAGCAATCCGGAATTGTCGTCGGAGACGGGGTCTGGAGCGGCATCGTCGAGGCCGCTCGCTCGGTTGGTGTCGAGCCGACGGATTATGTCTAGAGTGCTGTTGAAAAATAGCTGGAACGCTCCGGAAATCCTTTGAGACCGTGGTTCGAGCACAGGGCAGGCGCCGCTTTGAGTCTCCTTGGGGTGAGCGTGGCGGAGAGTAACGCGACTCACCCCGAGCGACCGTCACGACGAGAAGCCGGCGGCAAAAGCCCTTGCTTTCGCAAGGACGACGGAAATCGGAGGCGTTGCTTCCAGGGTGACGTGGGCTGGGGGTGTCGCGGGAAGGCGGGACGTAGGTGACTTATCCGCCGCCGTACGACCGATCGTCGCTCTTGCGACGGCAAGGGCTCGCATGCGATCGATTTCCCCTCTAGATTCACTGAGAACATTGGAGGGAGGATCCCATGCGATCGATGTTGCCAACCACGGTTTTGCGCCAGCCGATCACCGAGCCGAGCGCCTGGACGCCGAGGGATCTGGAAAACGACACGAGTTGGGACCTTACCCTGACCCGCGCGGAGGCTGGCGATCTGGTGAGAGCGCTGGAGGGAGCGCACAAGGCCGGGATTGGGCTGGAGCACGTCGCGGTGGAGAACTTCCCCTTGCCCAATTGCGCCGGCGTGATCTCGCGGATCCAGCACGCGTTGCGAGACGGCCGGGGGTTCGCCCTTCTGCACGGACTTCCGGTGGAGGGGCATGCCCGTGAGGATATCGCCCTGATGTATTGGGGGTTCTGCGCCCATCTCGGCCTCGGCGTCACCCAGAACAGCGACGGCGGTCTCATCCACTACGTTACCGAGGGACGGCTGCGCCCGAACCAGGGGACGCGAGGTGTCGGCAATCCCGGCAAGGTCTCGTTGCACGTCGATCTGGCGGATTGCACGACGCTTTTATGCGTGCGCCAGGCCGCCGATTCCCCGCATAGCCAACTGGCGAGTTCGACGGCTATCCACAACGCGTTCCTGGCCCGCGCGCCGGAACACCTGGAGCGGCTATACCAGGGCTTTGCCTGGGACCGCCAGAACGAGCATGGCGAAACGGAGGCCCCGACGACGGGCTATCGCGTACCCGTGTTTAGCCAAATCGGCGGCGTGGTCTCGTGTCGCTACAACCGCAACTGGATCACCAAGGCGGCGATGCGCGGCGACGGCTTCACGCCGGAGGAGAGCGAGTTACTGGATCTCTTGGATGAATTGGCCCAGGAACATGCCTTCGCGTTCCCGTTTCAGCCGGGAGACGTGCAATTCGTGAACAACTACACGGTCCTGCATGGCCGTGCTACGCACAAGCCGGCGGCTAGCGAGGACGACGCCAGGGTTCTGATGCGAATTTGGTTCGACATGGACGACATTCGCCCGTTCGCCGACGAGCCGATCATTCGTCATGGCATCATAAGCCATGGCAAGCTGGGATGGACGGCGAGGGATCTCGTGGCCGGTCTGGAAGGGCGCGTTCACGCGCGCCGCGCCGAGGACCGGGCGCCGCTTCGCCTGGACCGGGCGTCTTAGGCTCCGACACCCTCGCAGGCCATGACCACCAGATCTGCCGCCGCCGGGCTGCACACGATGGGCGTGTCATGCATGATCGCGAGTCGGGTGAGCGCGATAAGATCGACATCGTTGGCGTAATGCGCCTGCGGGTCGGCGAAGAAGATCACCGCGTCGAGTTCACCCGTCGCCACCATCGCGCCGAGTTGCTGATCGCCGCCGCGCGTACCGCGTTGCAGGCGTTGGATCGATAGACTGGGATGAGCGTCGCGCAGCAGGGCGCCGGTACCGCCGGTGCAAACCAGACGCTGGCGCCCCAGCACCCGGACATGCCGACCGACCCAGGCCTCAAGCTGGGACTTTCGCGCGTTGTGGGCGACAAGCGCTATACGCCTGGGCGCGCTGGAAACCTGACCCGCCCGCGCGGTCATCGCCAGGATCGAGCGCACCTGGGCGGTGAGGCCGGAGCCTTCGGCCGGAAACTCTCCGGACAACGCCGCGGTGCCGACGGTGAAGCCCACCGCCCCCGCCATCGCGGCGGCGCGCACCCTTTCTTCGCGATCGATGCTGCCGGCGATCACCACGGGCTTGCGCGAAGCCTGGCAGACCGCCCGCATCAGAGCCGGAACATCGCCCTTGAAGCGATAGGCGAGCAGATCAAGCCCATGCACTCCCTCAAGCGCGGCGAGGGATCGAGCGCTTTCGGCGATCTCCTCGATGGAACCTTCCAGAACGCTCGGATGGCCGGTGATCTTGCCGGGAAATGGGAAGTAGCGGATCGGGTTGGCGCCGATAATTCGCGTGACCTCGTGGGCGCGAACACCGCCGAGCAGGCAGTCGACATCCAGTCGCACCGCCGCTTCCGCCGATGCCATCTCGCTATCCTCGTCCAGGCTCACCACTTCGAGATACGAGCGTCCACCGGCGGCGCGGATCTCGTCGGCGAGAACCCTGAGCTCTTCGAGCGGCAGACCAACATCCTTGAACCCGATATGCCGCGCGCCGCCCGCCAGCACTTCCGAGAGCCGCTCGCGAGCATCGGGGATGGTGCTGTCATTGGCGGTCAGCATGAAGATGAAGTTGAAACTGATGGCCCGTACTCCGTGTGTCCGGCGGTGTCCTGGCCGGGGCGCTAGATTAGCATGGAAGCCCGCGATGGCTTGGATTTTATGTCCGTCGATGCGCGCCGTCCTTTTGACGTGGGGCGGGGCTCGGGCATCAAATGATCGCTAAGTTTGGCGTGACCGCCTCGCCGATGATGCAACCGGCGGCGATTTGTGCCACATACGGGGCCAAGCCGTGTTGATCGCGGCTATCGGTCAATTTGCCAGGATCTTGGGAGAAGAGAATGGGCAAGGTTTACCAGGACGCCGCGAGCGCGCTCGACGGGCTCCTGTTCGATGGGATAAGCGTCGCCGCCGGCGGCTTCGGTCTTTGTGGAATTCCGGAAAATCTAATCCAGGCGATCAAGGATTTCGGGATCAAGAACATGACCATCGCCTCGAACAACGCCGGGGTCGGCGATTTCGGCCTAGGTCTCCTGTTGCAGGACAAGCAGGTCGCCAAGATGATCTCCTCCTATGTCGGTGAGAATGATCTGTTCATGCAGCAATATCTCGCGGGTGAACTCGAAATCGAGTTCAATCCCCAGGGAACGCTGGCCGAGCGCCTGCGGGCCGGTGGGGCGGGCATCCCCGGCTTCTACACCGCGACCGGCGTCGGCACCCAGATCGCCGAGGGCAAGGAGACCAAGGAATTCGACGGCAAGACCTATGTCCTGGAGCGTGGCCTCAAGATGGACCTGGCGATCGTCAAGGCCTGGAAGGGCGATGCCCAGGGCAACCTGACCTATCGGAAGACGGCGATGAACTTCAATCCGGAATGCGCGACCGCCGGAAAGGTGACCGTCGCCGAGGTCGAGGAAATCGTGCCCGTCGGAACCCTCGACAAGATGTCGATCCACACCCCCGGCGTCTATGTCCAGCGGATCTTCCAGGGCAGTCACGAGAAACGTATCGAACAACGCACCACGCGCGCGGCGTAAAGGGAGAGCAAGATCATGCCTTGGGACCGCAACCAAATGGCCGAACGGGCCGCCGCCGAGCTTGAGGACGGCTTTTACGTCAATCTCGGGATCGGCATCCCGACCCTGGTGTCGAACTATGTTCCGGCGGATTACGACATCACCCTGCAATCCGAAAACGGAATGCTGGGCATGGGGCCGTTTCCGACCGATGACGAGGTCGACCCGGACCTGATCAACGCTGGCAAGCAGACCGTCACCGAGTTGGATCGCACCAGCTATTTCTCGTCCTCGACCAGTTTCGCGATGATCAGGGGTGGTCACATCAACCTGTCCATCCTCGGCGCCATGGAAGTGTCCGAGACCGGCGATCTCGCCAACTGGATGATCCCGGGCAAGCTGGTCAAGGGCATGGGCGGCGCGATGGACTTGGTGGCCGGCGTTCAGCGGATCGTGGTGATCATGGATCACGCCAATAAGGCCGGCGAATCCAAGCTGTTGAAGAAATGCAGCCTGCCGCTGACCGGTCAGGCGGTGGTCGATCGGATCATTACCAATCTCGGCGTCTTCGATGTCGTCGAGGGAGGGCTGAAAGTGGTCGAACTCGCGCCCGAGGTCACCATGGACGAGGTCCGCGAGAAGACCGAAGCGGCGCTGGTGGGCTAAAAAGCCAAGACGCGAATCCCTGGTGAAGGCCAGGGGCTCGTGGCCTGGGACAGGCCCTGGATTATCCCCGCCTCCGCGAGGACAGGCGTCCAGGGGGTCGAATTTTGAAGCGGTAACGATCCAGAAAGTTCCAGGGGTTTTTAGTCATGGCCGTTTCTCCTCTCGACTCAACGGTCTTCGCCGGAGTTTTCGGCGACCCGGAAATCGGGCCGTTGTTCTCGGATGCCGCCGAGATCCGTGCGATGGTGGATTTCGAGCGCGCGCTGGCGCGGGCCGAGGCCGCGTGCGGGGTGATTCCGGCGGAAGCCGGCGCGGCGTTGGACACGGCCATGGACGGGCTGGTGATCTCGCCCGCTGAATTGACCGACGCGACCACGGCGGCGGCGGTTCCGGTTCCAGGCCTGGTGGCCGCCCTGCGCAAGCGGATCGACCCGGACGCGGCGCAATGGTTGCATTGGGGTGCGACCACGCAGGACATCATGGATGGCGGCTTGCTGCTTCGCCTGCGGGATGCCTTGGTGATCGTGGAGGCGCGGCTCGACCGGTTGATCGAGAGCCTCCTGGCGGCGGCGGAACGCGAGGCGTCAACGGCGATGGCTGGTCGGACCCGCAGCCAGGTGGCGACGCCGATCAGTTTTGGTCTCCGTATCGCGCAATGGGTACAGCCGCTCATCGACCTTCGCGAGATGCTGGAGGAGTTGCGCCCACGCCTGTTCCGGGTGCAGTTCGGCGGCGCCTCGGGCGCCAATACCGCGGTTGCGCCCCACGGGCCGGCGATTATTCAGGCACTTGCCAAGGAGTTGGAAATGGCCCCCGCCGCGCCCTGGCATACCAGCCGTGTGCCGTTGATCGCGGCGATGGACTGGCATGCGCAACTCCTGGGCGCGCTCGGCAAGATGGCGGGTGATCTCATGATGATGGGGCGATCCGAGATCCGCGAGGCCCGGGCGGGCAAGGGCGGTGGGTCCTCGACCATGCCGCAGAAAAGCAATCCGGTCACCGCCGAGGCGCTAGGCACCTTGGCGCGCTATGCCGCGGGATTGATGGCGCCGGCGCATTTCTCCGCGAGCCATCTGGAGGAGCGGGACGGCGTGTCCTGGCCGCTGGAATGGTTGGTGCTGCCGCAGATCGTGGTGGCTACCGGCGCCGGTCTGCGCCATGCCCTTGATCTGGCCGAGAGCATCGAGGCCGATGCCAACCAGATGCGCCGCGGCCTTGATCTCGGCGGCGGCGCGGCGATGGCCGAGGCCGCGAGTTTCGCGCTGGCCGCCCACATGCCGCGCGCGGACGCCCAGGCCCTGATGAAGCGGGTGGCGGTGGAGGCCGCGCGAGGTGGCGAGAGCCTGGCCGATGTCCTGCGCCGGGAAACCGACGCGCCGATCGACTGGGACGAAGCCCTGGACCCGGTGCGCGCGGCGGAGCCGAGCAGGGACATCATCGAAATGATCATCGCGCGCTGGCGCCAGAGGCGGCGGGTCGGTTAGGTCGCGTCGGTTTGCCAGTGGCGTCGGGCGGTCAAGCGCGTGACGACGTAGTAGATCAACAGGCCTCCCGGCCCCATGGTGAGTTTCACGGTTACCCAGTCGTCGGTTGACAACAACAGCCACGCGGCCTCGTTGGTGGCCGCCATGGTGACGGCGATTGACGCCCACTGCCAGCTCAGCACTGTCCACCCACGTGGAGTCAATGACAGGATCGGCCCGAGCGCGCGCATGGGAATCGGCCGTCTCAACGGAATGCTCGCGGCCACGAAAATCGCGAACAGCAACTGGCCGATCGTTGGTCGCATCTTGATGAATGTCTCGTCGGCCAGGATGAGCGATGCGCCTCCAAGCAAGATGACGAGCCCGCAGGAAATGGCGGGAAGCATGGGCAAGCGGCGGACCAAACCCCACCCCATGACAAGCGAGGCAAATGTCAGCGCGATCAGAACAACCGTGGCCTGACCGATGCCGGCGACTTGATAGATCGCGAAGAAGCCCAGCCCCGGCGTAAGCTCCAGCATCAGATGGAAAGTCTGAGAGGCCTCAAGTTTGCGGGAGAGAGGCAAACTCACGGTTGGCCTTCCTCGACGAACTGTATGATGCGTTGCCCTTCCTCGAAGGAAGCGACGGATTGCTCCCAGACGGCATTCTTCCATAAGTAACGCCCGGTACCGGTCTCCGGCTCGTAACGGGCGGTGTAAAGCGTGCCGAACCATCCGCTGAAATCGGTGTGATGCAGGGGCGGAGCCATGAAAGCCTGGGCCGCCGCATCGGACGATTGCCCGCTTAGTTGCGAGAGATACGTCTTGCGCAGGCCGGAACCGGTCTGATCGCCCGTTTCCGCCGGGACGATTTCTTGATGATTGGTGACCATCGCTTCCCGGACCGTGATGGCGGGACGGTCGGGATGGAGATAGACCACCGCCGAGGCACCCGAGCGATCCTGGAGGATAATGTTCTGAACGCCGGCGCTCGGCAGTCGAGCCAGCGCGGCGATCGCCTGCTCCACATCGCTGCAGGTCTCCAGGACATAGCGAACCAGCATGGGGATGGCGAAACCGACGGCATGGGCGAAATCGCCGCCGAAGGTCAGCGCCGCCGTCAAGCCGTCTTCGTTAACGCCGTCAAGGCAGCCGCCCGCGCCCTCGCGCATGGCAAGGATGCGCTTGCCCGTCCACCGGGTCCGAGCGATCAACGCATCGAAGAATTGCTCGGTGAAGTCGTAGCTACGCAGCAAGGTGACGGGCGGGCCGGGAAGCGCCAGGACGCTGCACCCGCTGATCAGCGGTGGGCCGCCCCAGTAGCTGATATGCTGGCCGATGACCGGATCACCGCCGCAAAGCGCGACCCTCCGGTCGTGGCTGTCGAGAAACTCGGGCATATGTTCGCCGATGGCCCGGCGGCAGGCTTCATGAGACGGTCGATCCCCGTTTTGGTGTGCCGTGGCCCAGGCCGCCCATCGCTCGCGGCAACCGTTGAAGTTTTCCAGCCACTTTCTTCCCGGCTCCTCCTCATCATAGGCGGTGAAGGTGACACCGAACGAACGCGCCATCGGTTCAATCCCTCAAGGGAATGCAGAGTTGGGTTTCCAACTCGGCTTCCGGCGTTTCGCGTGGATCATTGAGGTAGCGCTCGATGCAAGGGCGATCCGCGACCTCCTCGGCGCTCTCGGGGAGCCAAAGGCAGAACAATCTTTGAAACGTGTCGGTGAAGCCCGCGTAGGAACCGCGATGCAGCGTGGTCGCGTACCGCCCGCCCGGCAGCCACTCGCTTCAAATGCCCTTGGGCGGGTTGCTGACGATTTCGGCGACGGCGACGCAGGCGTCATAGCGCAACCGGTCCCGGGGGACCTGCTCCGGGTCGTCATGAGACAGGCCCAAAATCTTCGAGCCTGGGGTCATCAGCCCCTCGGACTGGACCCAATCCCACAGTCTCGCATGGGCGGCGTTGGCATGCTCGTAAGGGCCGACCTGGCGCAGGAGCACGGCCGGTTCGGCGGGAAAGGTTTCGATCTTGATGTCCATCCCATGATCTCCCGGGAGGTGAATGAACCGTACCGCGCCGGTCTCGGGTTGATAGGACAACCGGATATTGCTCGGGCGCATTCCCGGCGGGGAGAAGGCCCGGCGATAAGCGGATGGCGCGATGGTGAAGGCTTGGCGAAACGCGCGGCCAAAGCCCTCGACGGATTCATATCCCGCCTCGAAGGCGATCTCCGTGACCGTCGCGTCTGTCACCCGCAGTCGCCAACCAGCGCGGGACAGTCTGAGACGCCGAACCACCTCGGCGACCGTTTCTCCGGTCATGGCGTGAAAAATGCGATGAAAGTGGAACCGGGATACTCCGGCGATGGCGGCCAGTTCCTCCAGCCGCAACGGCTCGTCCATGCGCGCGGCGATCTCGCCGAGCACGCGCTCGATCCGTTTTGCGTAACTGGCCTCGGTTCGTTGTCTCATGAAGACAGCTTGCCAGATCCCGCCGGGCCCCGCTTGACCGGGATTGCTGATTCTATCGCGCGGAGGCCGTTGACCGCAGGTTCAGGCCCAGCGCTCCGACGATCAGCGCGAGCGCCGTGACTTCGCGCCAACCCACGGTTTCGCCCAGAACCACCGAGCTCGCCAGCACGCCGACGATCGGGACCGCCAGGGTGCCGAGGCCCGATACCGATGCGGGGAAGATCGCGATTACCCGGAACCAGGCGAAATAGGCCACGACGTTGGCGATCAGAATGTTGAACAGCAGCCCCGCCCAACTGGCGCTGGAAACCGCGCTCCAAACGGTTTCCGCCCCCCACGCCCACCAGAAGGGCAGGACGGGTATGGTTCCAAGGATCAATTGCCATCCCGCGATCACCGTCGGGTCCCCTTGCCAGGAGGTACGCTTCATCCATACCGTGCCGAGGCCGAAGGCGATCGCGCCGATCAGGGTGCAGAGCGCCCCGAAACCGGCATCTCGCATGCCGACGAAATCCTGGCTCATCAGCACCGCGAGGCCACATAGTCCGAGACCCAGTGCGCTCAGACGCAGGAGCGAGGGTTTTTCGGAAAGCAGCGGCCAGGCGAACAGCATGGCCCAAAGCGGCATCGTATAGACGATCACCACCGTGCGTCCGGCGCTGAAGTAGTGCACGCCCAGGGTCATGCCGATCTGAAAAATCGTCATGTTGCAGAGCGCCGCGATCACCAGGTCCCGCCACTGACCGCGCGGGATTCGGACGCTCCGTCCCAGTATCGCCGCGAGCGCCAGTAACAAAATCCCGGCCACCCCCATGATGACCGCGCGCCCCGTCCAGACGTCGATACTCTCCAGCATAAGCTTGGTCGATGGATAGCTGAACCCCCAGCAGAACCAAACGGTTACCAGGAGTAGGAAGCCGACGGTCGAAGGACGCGTTTGGCTCACGCCACGTTGTCCGGAGCAAACGGCGCGCGCAAGCCGGCCTGCTCCATCAACGGCATCACCCGGTCGATCCATTGCCGCGCCTCGCCGAGATAGTCGACCCAGGAGAGCAGGATGCCGTCGACGCCCATGGCTGAGAGCCGCTCCATCTGGCTCACGATCTGGTCCGGCGTGCCAACAAGCGGGTAGCCGCCGTGACCCGCCTTGAAGTGGAACTTGAAGGCCTCCATCACCGCTGGTTCCAGGGTGCCGGACTGCACGCCGAAGATGTCCAGCATATTGGCGACGGCCACGTCGTCGCCTCGCTCGACGACATAGTGGTTGAGATAGTCGCGCGCCTCTTTCTCGGTCTCGCGGCAGGCCACATAGCCGTGGATCCAGCATTGCGAGGACCGGCCAAGATCGGCGGCGAGGGTTTTCAGATGGCTGATCTGCGCGACGTCGCTGTCCTCGTCCTTTTGGCGCAGCATGACGAAGTTCATATCCGCGTGGTTCGCCGAAAAGGCCTGTCCGACCGCCGATGAGCCGGCGTTCATGATCGGTGGGCGCGGCGACTGCAGCGGCTTGGGTTGGCTCCACAGCGCCTTGCCCTGGAAGAACTCGCCGTCGAAGTCGAAGGCCTCTTCCTCGCTCCAGAGCCGCTTGATCAGGGTGATCCATTCCGCCGCGTAGTCGTAGCGCCGGTCATGCTCGCGCCATTCGGCGGCGAACATCTCGAACTCGTTCTTGAACCAGCCGGCGACCAGGTTGATGGCGAAGCGCCCGCCGGAAATATGATCCGCCGTCGCCGCCATCTTGGCCGCCGCGACCGGATGGATCAGGGGCGCGTGAACCGTGGCGAAGACCGTGCAGTGCCGGGTGATCGCGCCGATGCCGGATGCCCAGGTAAAGCTCTCGAAGGTGCGGTTGTTGAAATTGGTCTCGCCGCCGTATCCCTTCCAGCGTCCGACCGGCAGCAGCACCTCCATCCCCGCCGCGTCGACCATCCGGGCCAGCGCCGCATTATCCTCCCAGGTCATCGGCCACGCCCCCTCGGCCGTCGTCACGGTCGAGCCGCCCGAGCAATTGAAGGCCATGACCCCGAGCTTCATCTTGTTGTCGTTGAAGAGTGCGTTTTTCATCGAGGTAGGGTATGCGAGGGAGAAGGCCCGGCCAAGAGGTGAGGCGGTAACGCCGGTGGTGAGCGTTTTTTTTAACTGTTTGATCCAAGGATCGGGAGCTTATGCCTGAGCCTCGCCGCCGCCGCCGACAACAAGGCGCGAGAATAGCATTTATGAAACCCCAGCAAGAACCCGAAGACAGGACCGAGTTCCGGTTCATTTGTTTTCTTGTTCCGTCTTGGAACCACCGCTGACCCAAAATAGAGACGCGTTGTTGGTGTCGTCCCGGCATTGTCGAGCGATCGCGCTTTGATCATGAACCATGACCGCGTGCGTCCGGAGATATCCCGTACCAGAAGTTGATCTTCCATTCTGGCCTCGACCGCCCAAGCGGCGAAGCCGTCACTTGTTCCCTCGGCGAAATCCCGGATCTGGCGGTCGGACGAGGGGCGAAAGGCAATCAAGTGGAGAACCAAGCGTTCGAGCCTAAACAGCCATGTCGTATAGAAGCCCGTTACGTAGTCCGATAAAGGCAACTCGGCCTCGATGTCGACGGCGTAACAATCGGTGTAGCCCCCATCGATCTCGGCGTAGGTACGGAGGTGCGCCTTCGAAGGCAACGGAATACTGGTTGGCCGCCGAAAAGGGAGATCTTCGGGAGGGCCTTCAGGCCGCGTCATGGTCTTTCAACACCGACCGAATCAATTCCGCCATGCGTTCGGCGTCGATCGGTTTGGTGACATAGGCTGCGAATCCCATGTCGCCAGGCTTTTCATAGTCACTGGGTGCCTCGTTGCCGCTGACCGCGATGATCGGGATGTCCTTGGTCTGCGGGGCGGTGCGCAGGGCCGAGGTGACATCGAAGCCGCTCATGTCCGGCAGCATGATATCCATCAGGATAAGCGAGAAATCATGCGCCTTGACCAACTGAAATCCCAGTTGCGCGTCCGTGGCGATCACCAGGTCCACGCCCGGAATGGTGCCGCAGACCAACTGCATGATCTCCGCGTCGAAGGGATCATCCTCGAAATACAGCGCTCGCCGCGACATTTCGGATGTTTCCGCGTCCGTCATATTCACGTCCCGAAGGTTCGGTGATGAGGCCTAACACTTGCTTGGTTAGTCATCCTGGATCTTGAGCGTGGGTGTTACTGTACATGATCCGGACGCGCGAAGTCATCCGAAAGAAAACAGTGTGTTTCCCATGGGTATTCCGAATAAATGGGAAATTACGCTAAAATTTGACGTGAATACGCCTACGCCTACCAGCCCAGAGCCTCGCGCAGTTTGGCAAAGGCTTCCAGGTGTCGGTCATGGTCGCCGGCGAAGCGCAGCATCAGATGCTCGCATCCTTGGTCCACGAAGCCCTTCAGCCATTCCGCCGCGCCTTCCGCCGGTCCGCCATAACAGGCCTGCCAGGTCCGCAGCCGGGACGCGGGCTGCATGTAGTAGCTTTCCAGGAAGGCATCGACCTTGGCGTTGGCTTTTTCCGCGTCGTCGTCGAGGGCGAGGGTGAGATAGATCGCGCCGGTAAAAGCGCCCGCATCGCGGCCCAGGGCTTTCACCTGCCCTTGGACATCACGCCATTGCGCGCCCCAGGCCGCCGAATCGCTGGGGCCGGTCGGGAACCAGCCGTCGAAATTCTTGGCCGCGCGGGCGAGACTGGCGGGTTGGGAGCCGCCGCCCCAGATCGGCGGGCCGCCCTTGGTATGGGGTACCGGGCCAATGGATTGACCCTTCAGGGTCCAGCGTCCGTCCCAGTCGACCGGCTCGCCGGTCCAGAGCGCCTGGCAGAGCCGCAGGCCCTCCAGCATCGTGCCGACCCGTTTCTCGAAAGGAACGCCGAGCGCTCGAAACTCATCATGAATATTGGCGACATCGGCGGCGATACCGACACCGAGGATCACCCGTCCCTCGCTCGCCTGATCCAAGGTCGCGACCTGATGGGCCAACGCGACGGGGTTGCGCAAGGCCGGCAGCAAGACGGCGGTGCCCAGCGAGACTTTCTTGGTCCG